>OGPQ01001262.1_pt1 | contig 18298 bp, 18 predicted proteins | sample 1552971 | NCBI WGS metagenome assembly OGPQ01 (sample SAMEA2580232, study PRJEB22360) | human gut metagenome | biome: human gut; feature: human-associated habitat; material: faeces | place: Denmark | collected 2008/2010 | reverse complement strand
CGGCGCGTAGCGGAATTGAAAATCGCTGGCCGAAGGGTAAAGCAAAGGTAAAGGGTAGAAGCTCTTAGCCCAGGGCATCGCCCTGGGTAATTACGGACGCAAACCTGTCGCCCTGTTAAGGGCAAAAGCTTTAAAATACCGGGCAATTTATAAGGCTGTTGCCCTTACTATTATATTTGCACTTGGAAAAATAAAGAGGTAAAAATCTTTATATCTAATTTTATGTTAAACAACCAAAGATTATAAGTTATAAATACTTAAATATTAAATAATTAACAATTATTCAGTAAACACTAAGTAACACTGATTCTTTCATCTTCAATACTCAAATAATACTTATCCGTCAATTCTTCATCAAACTTTAAGATTGCCATTGGATAAGTAGTACGTGATCCGTCACTATTGGTTACATGTTTTCGGTAACGATGCAATTTGAAATCAAAGGACTTCATTTCCTTTCTTGTTATAATAGTCGCATAACCATAACATTCCCAGATACATGAAAAATAGAAACCTTGAGTCTTATACAGCCATATCTTGTATAAGTACAAGTCATCAAAGGATTCTTGTTTGCGAATCTTTACATCATGGTAAGGTTCCCATCGTACATATCCTTGTAATGACTTACCTCTTTCTGTTTCGCTTGCTGGACATTTTTTACCATCAACATCTACATAGTAACCCGTTAAATCTACTTTATCACATTCTGTATAACCATTGAACGTCTGTTCAATAAGTGAACTAAACTTATCTCCAATAAGAATTTTCTCGTTAATAATGCGGTCGATCTCATCTAATGATTCTGTTACATATACTGTTGAATTGTGATAACCTATATTACCACAATCCTGGCATCTATGTTTATCTCTTTGAAGAATATGGTTACATTTCTCTAACCATTCTCTTTGGGTCAAAAGTTCGGTATAAGTCATTCTCTGTTATTTTTTTAGGTAATCCTTTAATTCCATCATGCTTTTTCTGATTATTTCAGTAGTAACCTTACCTGTGCCCGGCATAGGAAAGAGAAAAGGACGGCTACCATAGAAATAGTCAGATAGGGTATCGTTAAATCCATATTCAACCTTTATGAATAACGGTACAATATTTTCAAGGATTGGTTTATAGACAAAGAACAACACCTTAGGTGAATGTCTTTTTATTATATCCAACACATTTTGTTTTCCTTCCATATATTCTGCCAAAGAAGGTTCGTTACCAGTAAGTCTTGGTGCTTTTACAATATCTGTTATTCCGATATTACTCAATAGAAGAGAATCATCATGATATTGTGTTGATTTTTTAAGAATACCATACTCTTCTAGTTTATTCCACATACTTTTCCCTTGACGACCTTGAAAATAATGACCTATTTTAACACTATTAGGAGATGGTGTCTTTCCAATTATCAGCATATCCAATACTGAATTGGTATCAGGAAGTATATCTTCAAAGGTTTCATAATGTTTACCTTCTTCTAAGAACGTAATTCTATGATTCATTTTGATGTAATTTTTTCGGTTTACTGATAAGCACTACAAGACACTACAATTTGTCCGATACAGTCAGCTTCACCACATTCTACCATAGAAGTGGCTATCGCCTCGGCTTCCTCATAACTATTTGCATTTACAATAATAGTCAGGGATTCATTCAAGTCTGTATATATGTCAACATAGTACAATTCCATTCTTTTATAACTTCTTCAACCAGATTACAATTATATCATCGCACAATCAAGTGATTCAAAAGCATCGTTCAGTTTTTCTTTTATCTCATCAAGTTCAGAATCACTTATGTCATGTTTCTTTTTGAGAATGTCTATAGTCTGAGCTATTTCTAACATTGTTTTATAGGCACTGTGTAAATCACTTGCAGCCGATTCCATATTGTTGTTCTGATAACTTGGGGATGCCAGAAAGTTGTCAGGTAATCTTGAAAATGCATCGTCTTCTTCATCTTCAATTTTCTTAATCCGTTCTGCATAGTCAAGTATATATTGTTTCTTTTTCCTCAAATGACCTGCTCGACTGGAAAAATGATATAAATCCTCAAAGTTCTTCAAAAAAGACCTTATATTGAACATTAGAAGCTCTATTTGATTTCTTCTTTCTCTATTCATATAAATCCGACATTTGTTTAATGTTTTCCTTCACCTTGTTTACAACGGACTCAGGATAGACAACTTTTAACCAAGCACCTCTTGAAAGGACATAACCTATGAAATCCGATGTCGGTCTGAGATAAACTTCATAATCTACATACCCATCGCCAACGTCAATCTTACATTGCGTAGGATGAACAGGTAAATCTTCCATATAGAAGTTTTCTCGATGGAATGCACGGAGTATTATACGTTGTGCTGGGAATCTTTCATCTTTCATTACACCATAGCAGTCTTCAAAATAGTCCTTGTGACTAAAGTCTTTAGGTATTTTGAATTTCTCCTTTTGTCTTACAGCCTTGACAATGCGGTCGAAAGAAAAAGTTCTATAACCATCTTCCGTATTTGCAATCAGGTACCATCTCCTTTTATGAAGTTTAATGAAGTATGGCTCGATGATACGTTCAGACGTTTCTGTTGACGCATATTTATTATATGTGATGAACAGTTTATCACATTTCTTCATCGCTTCAACTATCACTTTCAAACAACCTACAGCAGGAATAGATTCCAGAAAGATTCTGTCTTGTAACGATATGCTGTCCAGAATTATATTGTTCACAGTCAAAGTATTAAGCATCCAATGCTGTATAGTATCATCACGAAGAACTTGTTCGTTCTCTATATAGTAAGCGTTGCCATTCTTTCGGTCGCATCCTATTCTGATGCCGAACATTTGTTCTATTGCACTACGATGGCGGACAAAAGTAGTACGGGCAATCTCTATTCCTTCAGAGAAATCTTCTTCAAGCCATTTCTGGTTGATCTCTCTTAGTGAAATACGTCCGGCATTTTGAATGGTCTTTATCAGCCATAAGTATTCTCGAAATATAGAAGGGATAGTCATAGGCGTTTATTTTGGAAATACTTTTTTTGACATTTTATTACCATGCTCTTAGTTCAAGAACGATTCTGCCCATGACCCATCATCTGATGTTGAATTTGATTCGGAAGGTTTTGACTTGACCTTTTTTGTTGGCTCAGGCTTTGTCGTTTCTGTGGTTTCTTCTTCCAAAGCAGGAAAATCTTCTTCTAACAGTAATGTATCATCTTCTGCATTCTTAAGTTGATATTTTCTCTTCGGATTTGATTTCGCACCATATTTGATCAGTTTCTTTGCTGCTACTTCTATACTCTGCCCAGAAGGTCCGCTAACGCTCTTTACTTCCTCAAATGCTTTCTGGGTTTTAGTCAGCATCTCATCAACCTTCAGGAAACGCTCATAGAACATCTGCACACGATCAACAACCATATTAGCAGTTTTCATCATCTGCTCCTGGTTCTCTATCTGCTTTACCTGTCGCCATGTCATCTCTAATACTCGCAACATCATATAAAGATTCTGACTGCCAGCGATGATGACTCCCTTGTCGTATGCCTCTTTCCACAATGTAGGTTCATTCATGAGTGCCAACTGCAAAGCGCTTTCCGAGAAGACATACATCAGCACAAAATCAAGTTTACCTCTACCTTCTTTAATATAAGCAGAGTAATTCTTTCTTGAAAGTTCATTAACATGCTGGCGTACAGATGCTATATGGCGAGTCAGAGCCTCATGGCGTTGTACGTCATTTTCTGCGTTATGGTAATCCTCAAATGCCTTGAACGACATCTTGGAATCGATAATCACATCTCGTTCATCTGGGAAATGGAGGATGATATCAGGAATCATTCTATGTCCATCTTCTTCATCATAGATAGCTCTGCCTGAAGAGTCTCTCATTGTAGTTTGTTCCTCAAACTGAGTGCCTTCTTCAAGTCCCATGTCTTCAAGAAGTTGTTTCAGACGGAGTTCACCAAAGTTACCTTGCGTCTTGTTTTCACCAGTAAGAGCTTGCGCAAGTTTATCAGCACGTTCGCCCACCTCACGGCTCTGCTCTATAGAGTGTTTGATTGTTGCATCAAGGCGCACCATCGTTTCCTTGTGTTCCTGACCACTCTTCTCTACGGCATCCTTCATTTGGGTAATACCATCCTTCAAAGGGTTGAGGATTGAAGCCAAAGCCTCCTTATTCTTTTCGCTAAGTTGCTCGGAACGTTCCTTAAGAATCTTCTCTGATGCTGTATTCATCTGCTCCTTGATGAGAGTCATCTGCTGTTCCATCTGCTCCATTTGCTGAGTCTTCAAGTCCTGCAGTTGTTTAGCATACTGTTCCTTCATCTCTGCAAGCTGTGTCTCGTACTGGCGAATTGTCTCAGATAAAGCCTTATCTCCAGCCTCACCTAACTCTTTTCTCTGTCTCTCTGCATCCGTTTTGTATGATTGAAGTTGCTGTTCAGACTTAGTTCTAAGTTCATCCAACTGTTGCTCATAGTGATTCTTTGAAGATTCAAGTTGGTCTGTATATTGTTTGCGTATGTTCCTAATCTGTTCCTCATACTGGCGAACAGTATCAGCCAATGCCTTTTCATTTGATTCTATCAGTTCTTTCCTTTGCTTCTCTGCATCTGCTTTCGACGAAGACATTGCCGACTCTGATTTAGTACGAAATTCAGACAACTGATCCTCATAATGTTTCTTGGATGACTCAATCTGACCTTCAAACTGTTTCTTTTGAGACTCAATTTGGCTAAGGAATTGAGTCTTTACGTCATTGAGGGTGCGTTCTGACTGTTCCTTTGCTGATGACAACTGTTCTTTAGCTGTAGCCTCTTGTTTTCTTAATACTTCCTTGTAATCTGCTATAACCTTTTCCTTATCAGTCTTCTCTGATTCTAATAATGCAGAGAGATTATCAACCTTAGTTTGCATAACGTCACGAGCAGATACTGCTGTTGTTATGTCCGAAGATAATTTCGCCACTTTTTCATCTTTCGTAGCAATATCTGACTTTAGACGATTATTTTCCTCCTCTAAAAGAGAAACACGAGCAGAATCGTTACCTCCTTTGCTTTTTACAATGAGATAACCTATAATTCCACCGATTATAATTCCTACTATAATATATACGATTTCCATAGTTTTACATTGATTTTACTGCTGTTACCATTTCTGACAATGTTCAGCATTTTGTTCTTTTTCAATTATATCTTCCAACTGCTCAATGCGTTTTTGCAGTTCCTCAACACTTGGAAGTTTATCAGCGACATTGATTCCCTCGTAAGTGGCAACGCCCATTGGATTCAGGATGCTGTCGAATGCCCATTCTACTTTCGTCTGATCCTTTGATTTGCAAATAAGCAATCCGATAGTAGGATTATCGCCCTCGCCACGAAGTAGTCGGTTGCAAGCCGCAACATAGAAATTCAGTTTGCCAGCAAACTCAGGCATAAACTCCACGACCTTTAGTTCTATGACTACATAACAGCGAAGTTTGATATGGTAAAAAAGCAAATCTGGGAAATATCCGTCACAGCTTACCACTAACTCACGCTGGCGACCGATGTACGAGAAGCCACTTCCTAACTCCAACAGGAAATGAGTGATGTCATGAGCCAATGCACTTTCCAAATCGCGTTCATTATATCCTTTCTCCAAAGTCAAGAAGTCTAGATTATACGGATCCTTCAGCACATTCATTGCCAATTTACCTTGTTGCTCAGGCAGGAGAGCATGAAAGTTCGTTAGTGCTTTACCGTTTTTTGTGTAAGCATCATTATCAACGATGTCCATCAACTCTTTCTTGCTCAATCCTTCGTCTATGGTACGGGCAATATAGTAGAATGCTTCCTCTATAGATTTACATTTAGAAAATATATAGACATGATGTTTCCAAGGTACGATACCGAACACAGGCAACATACCTCCAGTATCTAATATTGCAGAGATTCTTTGCTCCGAAACAATTTCTGCACCCAGTTGGTGCAATTTTATAGGGTTCTGGTTTTCAGCATCTTGTAATTTTGCACCCAGTTGGTGCAAAGTTACCTTTCTGTCCTCATCCTTGCAATAGAACTCATACCATTCCTTCATGTAATAGAGGTTTCTTGATGAAAAACCCTTTACATCAGGAAAAGCGTTGCGTAGGTCTAGGCTCAGCTGGTTTACCACACTATCACCCCAACGTGCTATTGCATTCTTTTGCACAATATCGCGCCCCAGCATCCAGTTGAACTCAAGTGCTCCATAGTTAGCTTGCAAAGCTATCCTGCTTCTCACATGCCTGTAACGTTCCTTTATCTCTTGCAGCCATGCCACATATTCTTTATCACCAGTGAATCCCTTTGAGGTAACGAAATATGGAGAATTGTCTTTGTTTGTCATATAATATTCAGTTGTTTGTATCTACCACAATGTTCAAAACACAGATCTTTTTTATTCTACAATTTCTTTTCTCCAACTGAGGTAGAGGTCATTGATATCTATATTTATGATTTTATTAAAAATTGATGCGTTTATTTATACCCCAGAACTGTTAGGCTACCATCAGTAGGGCTGTTCCTATTATTGCTGCTATTCCATGCCGTTTGTTGAGTGGAGGCTCATAGGTCAAATACTTGCTGATTAGAAGGTTTTCAAGTTCTTTACGATCGTCAGCATTACTCCTTATTATATTATAAAGTTCACTGTCAATCTTTGCGCATCGAAATTTTTCACGCATGGCAGAGACTGTATATCCTTTAGCCATCGTTTTCTTTTCTTCTGTGTATAGTCCAAGCTCTTCTGCCACTATCCAATAGTTCTCTTCATGCTCTAACAATCTCCAGAAGGGTTCATGTTGCATGTGAAAATATGGCTTACTTATATCACATGAGAAAGGACAAGAAACAGGTAGCTTTTCTGTCCATATCTTCTTAAACTCATCAACAAGCTCATCCGTCAGTTCGATCTCTGGCGTAGAGATTGAACCGCGTTCAATGAGACTCATGACGGCAAGCAGTAGCACAGCCTTGTGTGGGGCAGGTTTGCCTTTGTGTTTTGCCGTATTCAAATGAGCAAAGTGATATAAGTAATGTTTAATGTCCATTTGCTATATTATCTTTGTAATGAGAATCTTTTTATATGGTTTATCCATTCCGAGCAATGCCGCCATGTTATCTTTCATTAGCACTTCACCTTTCTGAAGATTGGTGAGTTCTGCCTTTAATTCGTTAAGGGCATTTCCACTGACACCAAAAAGACTCTTCAATATCTGATCGTTCTGCGATGGTTGCCTCATGAATATAGGGTATTGAGCATTTGCCAAGAAGTCAATCTGCTTGTTCTTATAATCAGCCATCTGCTGAGTTGCAAGAATAATACTCATTCCCTTATTACGACCTTCTGCAACAAGTTTTTCCAAAGGTTCATTCTTAAATTCAAGCATGTGGTGCGCCTCGTCAATGATTGTAAAGTGACGAAGCTGAACCCTTTCTTCATTCTTCTCTTGTTGGTCAAGCGACTCATAGATTCCATAGAGCTTGGATATAGTGAAATAGACTATAGCCTTGGCTGCTGCACCTTCCTTTGGATATTTATGAAGGTCAATGATATAACAGTCGTCAACAAGATTTATGTCATCTTGTTCTGCAAAAATGTGCGTAGTAACTATCTGGTCAAGAACAGACTTTACACTATCCATCTTTTCCTTATCTCTATCATCCTGAAGGGCAGTATATGAGTCATATACCTTTTTGAACGTAATAGCTCTAAGACCATTTTTCTTATATGCCTCTACAATAGCCTTCTGAAGTCTTGCCTCCATATTTGCGCTTATGCTTGCTTTGGAGATTGCGCAAAGTGCTGTCGCCAAAGTTGTAGCATACAGTGTTACCTCATTGATAGTCTTTCCCTCAAAATCCTTGAAAGGATTGAATGGTAAAGGTGAGTCAATAGGATTCAGTATTGCTTTCCTGTCTGTATCAAACAGATCAAGCCAACTGTCATTAGCAATGTCGGAGAACTCACCCTTATAGTCAAAGAATAGGAAATTGACAGGATAAGCAGAATCGGTAGATAACTTTCTTAACTGGTTAATGAGCAATGCAAGAAGATTTGACTTACCCGAACCAGTTGAACCACCAATTACAATCTGGGTGTTCGCAACATTGGTAGAGTTCATATCTAGAGTCGCATCAAGCCCATTCTCATATTTGCCGATACGAAGATCCAGTGCAGGAATTTCTATTATTCCATTACCGCTACGTTTGTTCGGACTATATGTCAACCATTCGTTTACCGCACCTTCTTTCATAAGAATATCTCGTCCACGAAGCATCTCATAGCCTAAAACCTTACTGAGCATGGCTGGACTTGACAGATCTAAGTCAAGTTCATTATAACGCATCTTAATAAGGGCTGTAATCGTTCTTTTTATTATGCTCTTGTTAAAGAATGATGCAGGATATGGCTCATTCTTACGCGATGTAAGAATATTACTTATATCTTCAACGATTCTTTCTCCTTTGTCAGAGAGTCCTACAAGCATACAGGTTCTCTCGATAACAGTTCCTGGCAGAACTATTGACCTGATGTTACTATCAACACCTTTCAGGTTGATTTCACTTTCTATCTTAGCCTTAACGTCTGCTAATTGTTCGGCAGAGCGTTCTATCTTTCTGATATTGTCTAGATTAAATTCTTTCATGCCCAATCCTCCGTTCTAAGTTCTACATCAAAATAATCTTCTGAAATAGTAGTACACTGTTTTTCGAGGTCTCTGTGAAGAGTATATACTTTTGATACGTATGCCTCAATCTTATGGAAGTCGTTCTCTGGCGCAATCTCGGTGTCTGTGCTTAGAAGAATTGTCTGACGAGCGAGATCAGGGAAGTAGTTCTCCAGAATTGTCTCACGGCTTAATCTGTCAAGAACGCCCATTACTGTATCAATCATTACAGGTGGATCATAATCACCGAGTTCGTAAAGAACCTTCAGTAACACCTGCATCACCATCTGCTTACTGCCGGCATTAAGCTGGTTAAGGAATATCTCATTACCGTTCTTATGATAAAGTTTGAATGCGATATCATCCAAATCCTGAGATAGATCAACCCTTCCTATAGTGTCCTTATAGGCTATAAGGTTCTTATTCAGGTTGTCCTTCATCATCTGCTCAATATTGTCCTTCTTGTACCTGAGAAGCTTGCGTGCCAGATCCTTGAATAACTCTGGCAATTTGCAAAGGAGGTCATAACGTGGGTCTGGCTCCTGTGATACTTGATAGTCGTAGTTTTCTATCTTCTTCTTATAACCAGATATTTCATTTTCAATCTTTGTTCGCTCCTCACGCAAGCGACGGATTTCCTTCTCATTCAATTCGTATTTTTCCATGAGAGAGAAGTCACCACCTGCTTTTTGCTTTTTAAGCTCGTGCATATTATCCTTCCACTTAGGAAGTTCTTCTATGTCGATATTGAGCTTTGACCTATCCTGTTGAAGAGGTAATATAGGGTTCTGTACAATGTTATTTGTGATTTCTTGCAAAGTTGCTATATCATTGGCATCAAGGTAATAGTAGCGGTCGTTAATCTTTTCCTCATCAAGAGTTTCGTAACGATAACGTTCTATCACAGCTTCAATGTCAATCATACCTTCCGATAGGTAACGCTTCTCGATAATAGAACTAAGTTTCTTTGTAACATCCATGAGTTGTTTGTCACTGAGTCTGTTACGCTTTTCGTCTTCAAGAGCCTTCTTGTTGGTGAGAATAATCTCTATCTCGTTGGCAAGTAAATTGGCTATACGTGGTATGATGAGTGAAATTTCAAGATTACTCTTAGCAACCTCACTCATTCGCTTCTGATAGTCTTCAATATTGCGTTGGGTTGTCTCAATACGTCTTTTGAGACTCTCTATCTTACCATCAATGATAGAGTTGTCATTTTTTCCTTTCAATAGGGTTTCGTATGTTTCTCTATTATCAGCAGAATACTGTAAAGCCTTCTCGTATTCCACATTAAGGCTGGCAAGTTGTCCCTCTGCGACTTCTTTCTGTTTAAGCAGTGTCTTATATTCCTTTTCTTGCTGCTCATTATCAAGGCGTTTAGCCTTTTCCTCACCAAGAAGTTTTCCTGCAGCTTGTTGTAATTGAGCATACTTGTTGAATCCCATTACGGATTTGATATTATCCTTAATGAGATTATTGATATGCTCTTCCTTCATCAATTCTGATGTCTTCATGGCATCAAAAAGGAAGTATTTACTTAATTCTCTCGGCAGATTAGCCTCAATAATCTTGCTCACTGCCATTTCACTTACTGCTTTCTCTTTTGGGGCAGTATGTGTTCCATAACTATAGGATATGGAATCAAAGAAGAACTGGACATTCTCAACAGGCTTATGGTTGATAAGCTTGTAGGTGCGAATCATCTTATATTGCTTCTGCTGCCCAAGAACAAGTCCTGTAAATTCTACATCGAGAACGATACTTTTATTTTCGTAATCAGCAATACCGGCATTAAACAACTCACGGAACTCACGTTCTGTGGTTATGTCTATACCATATAAAGCACTATAGATGGCGTCGAACAATGTTGTCTTACCACCACCGTTCATACCACCTATAAGAATGATAGGCTTATCTTCAGAAACACTTAAATCAAGGTCAAGATGCAGATACGTTTTATAGTTCTCTGCCTTTATTCTCTTTATCTGCATAGCATTAAATCTTTTTTAGAGCTGATTTCAGCAATGATTCAACCTCACGTTTGTCATTCATTGGAGTATTGGCATTCTTTTTCTCCTGGTAAACTTTCAAAACGTGCTCTTCCAGCCATGCAGAATCAACATCGTGATCCTCGCATACCTGTTCAATGATTTTTATGTCATTCTGCCTAATGCCGTACTGCATGAAGCATCTGTCAAGTCCTTTCTTTTCCATAGTCTATTTGTTTATAGGTACTTTCTCAATTTTCAGTCTTTGTTTCAGTTCCTTAGAGATTCTCTTCAGCTGTTCTATCTTAACATCTGTATTTGAGCCTGTATTTACATATACGCCGTCATCAAGTTCGACTTGAGCTCTTCGGTATGTTGGGTTTGCATGTAATTCATTTACAACTAAATTCATGCCTGCAATTCTGATATTTAGGTCTTGAACTTCAGCCCAACCTATTTTCCTAATACATTTCACTAATGTATTTGAAACTCTTGGTTCTTCAATAACAGTTCCATCTGGGAATGTTACTTTTAGAACATGTGTTCTCTTTTTACCTATACCAGAGCTTGTTTTTTGTCTTATTTGGCGCTGTGGGAAGTTAACAGCCACTCCTGTTTCTGGTGAATAAAACACTTCGAACTTAAAAGCCGTGGTCATACCTTTTGTCTTTTGTTCAACAGTTCTTTGAACGGAGTTAATGATATCTTTCTCTATTTTCTTCTTTTCAAGAGTTGATATCATATCAAGTTGTTCAGAACTAACAGGTAGTCCAAGGTTCTTTAATATCTCTATAGCGTCATATGCTTGCTCTAATTTGGTCATAGATTTGTCATTTTTACAATTAGTTGTTACTTATTCCTAATAGGTCTTCAATAACCTTCCTGACATTTTCGAGATTCTTTTTGTCCTTTTCGTCAAGCGAATATCTAACAATATAATTTTCGTTCATTTGCTGATCTAAAACATATAACACTTCACCAAACGATACAACATTATTGCTGTTTGCAGCTCTATACCTGTGTGTTATCACCCAGCCTACAAATTTTCCATCTTTCGAATCATCTCTATTTTTAATAATAGATTCGTATTTCTCTATTTTGGGTTTGAGTTCTTTCATTTCTGCAGCTGCATCGTCACGTTCAACTCTTAAATGCCTGAACACTCCACTACCTCCAAACACTTTAACATCATTTGCTTTTTCGTCATAAGTGGATTTGGCAGACTCATACTTGCTTCTGAGATCAATAAGTTCTACAGCTGCATTTATACAATCGGGATCTAACATATAACCGTAAAACGCACTGTCAACCTCAGTTTTTACAGGGTCATAAGTATTAGGATAATACAAATTATCACATACAAGTTTTTTTACAGCTTTTTCTGCTAATGCCTTACGCTGAACAGGATCAGCCATTGGATCTAACTGTATAGGTTGATTATCATTTGCCTCATTACCTCCAAAAGATATTTTGTCTGAAATGAAAACAACCATAAATACTATATTGCATAAAATACTCACTGCTATGCCGATATATAATAGTTTCTGTTTCATATACGAATCATTGATTAAAATTGTGATGGATAGAAGCTATCCCAGTTAACGATTTCTGTCGTATTTTCAATCTTATAAGGGCAGAACTTCCAGTTTTGGTTCTCCTCAATGATTATTCCGCCTTGGAGATTCTTGTCTGCATTCTCAGCATCTGCCATATAAGCAATGAGGGCATTATGCTTATTCGGACCGTTTTTGTCACTATCCTTTGACTTCGTATCAAAAAGAAGTACCTTACCACTCTTCATTCTTACGATATAGTCAACATAGAAGAGCGCTTCTTTCTTATCCAAGTTCTCATATAGGACAGCAAAATGCTCAGAACCGCTATCACCGTTCTTATACCACCAGTCTATATATTCTGAATTCTCCTCCAAGAAAGCAGTGAAATGCTGCTCTGGAGTAGATACTTTGTTTAACTCATAGTATGGCATAAGGGCATGATTGGTTACTTCCTCAACTTCATGGAATGTAGAATCCTTATAGTCTCTTGCTTCTGGAACAGACCAGTAGAAAGGAACATATCCTCTGTCCTCCTTTAGTTTCTTTTCGAGAACATTGGTCTTGTAATGAAGAAGGGCACGCTGAATAATATCTATAAATTTAGCATCGTTCTGTTTACAACAGATAACACGTATAGCATCAAACTCAAAGATTTCGAATAGTTTTTCCATTGAGTCAAGCAGAGCTGCTTGTAGCACAGGAATACACTTTACCTTTGACCATCCACCAAGCAATTTAGAGCAGAACTTATTAAATACCTGAGTCAATTCACTTGGAGTACGCGCAAAACCAGTTTTGTTGTCAACAGCAATGATTCCTTCTTCATCAAGAATGTTCATGTCAACAGGAATGTCAACTTGTATTCTTGACACGTTTAAGACAATAAACTGTGATGCGGTCTGACGATTCTTAAGAATGTTGTTGTCAAATCTATTCTTATCGTCTTCTTCTTCCCAGAAGTTCAATGCTGTTTGCTGCGTTACAGCCAAGTGTTTTGACATATAATCAAGCATAACACGCTTAAAGTCAGAACGGAGGACATTGTTCTCTTTGTTTGAGCGTTCTTCCTTCCATGACTTCAATTCTACATTCTGCAAACCGTCTCTACGAAAAGCATGTTGCATATTGATGTAGTCAATAGAGTCAGCCTCAATCTTGATCATGTCGGCACTGAGGTCTGTATATACATAGCCTGTGTTTAGCATCGGATCATTGTAGAACCTCTGCTGTGGCATACGCATGATACGACCAACTGTCTGAATAGTGAATGACTCACTGCTCAGTTTTCTATAGATAAGCAATACAGCAGCACGTGGACAGTCCCATCCCATTGCTATTGCCTGTTTAAAGATAAGCACATCAACACCCGACTTCGGATCTTCTATTCCTTCAAGGTTTGTCTTCTCGCCAGAAAGCCATATAGCAAGTTTCTTCTTTTCTATGTTTGTGGTACGTGTGTCGTGAAGCACGTCAAGAGCCTGAATGATATTATCCTTCAGGTTTACTTCGTCCTGCGACATTGCAGCAGAGTCATCATTAGGCAGCTGAATCAATAGTAGAGGGTTGATGTTTATACCCAGTTTCTTGTATGCTTCTGCCAACTGATTGCGCTTCTTCATTGCCTGCTGAAGCAAGAACATATTCAAGGCATCGTCTGTCTTTGCACCTTTAAGAGCAGGGTTAAGACTGATGCCCATCTTTATCATACCCTCATTGATGACCTGTGAACGGTCTATCTTGATAAAGGCATCAGGTTGAAGAGTCTTTGGAGTTGCAGAGATACGTATCTCTACCTTTGGATTTATCTGACGGAGCACCTTCTCTGACTTTGTTGCATTTGCGCCGGCAAACATGTGTTCCTCATCGATGATGCAGACAACAGGTATATCGTGGTCTTCTGTTGTTCGCTCGATAATGTCGTAAATTGAGGAATTCTGCTCAGAACCTCTCACCATGACATTCTTCTTCTTGTTGATGCTCTGCCAGTTCACGAAGAACACTTCGCCTGGTTTGATATATCCGTCATTACCAAGGTCAAGTTCATCATATATGACAGGAGTCAGACGCTGTGTCTCGGTGAAGCTGTTCTTCATACTCTGATAACTCTGAATATGAAGGGCGTTAGGGGCAATCCATATAAACGCCACGCGGTTATACTGGCAGTCGCTATCTGCTATCGTCTCATGAAGACGGCACATTGCTTCTGTCACCATAACCGTTTTACCTGCACCTGTTGGTGCCTGGAATACTATCTTACGACGCATTCCGTCTATATCCAACTGCTCGATGGTCTTATCAACGAGTTCCTTTATCTTGGCTTCCTGATATCCTTTAAGCTTCATTCTGCGTCCTCCTCAATGATTTGTTTTGGTTCTCCCTTTTTGGGTAAAACCTTCAAGTAAGCATTATAGATAGCTGCAGGTAATGCACAAAGAGTAACTTTATCAGCTACATCCTCAAAGTCCGCATCCATTGCGTAGTTGTTTGTTGAGAATACATACACCATGATATTTGTGTCTTCTGGCATCGCCTGTATCTCTTCAACTATTCGCTCAATGGCTTCAACCATATAGATAACGAGCATCTGCTTCTTTCCATCAGTAAAGTAGCGAGCGATATGTGGCTTCAGCTTTAGAGTGCCGAAAGTTGTTGACTCTTCGTATATGTCATGCTTTATGCAAAGCAGTTCAGCACTTGCAGCCATTAGCTTACGCTTTGCTGTCAAGGACGACTCACGTTCGACATGGTCTATCTGGTAGTAGCGGAGGTTATTATTATGCAAGCCTTCTACCTCTTCTCCCTTTGGAGTAGTATAGCCATTGATAACTCGCTTGTTTCTTTCGTATGTTACTTCTTCGCAGATGTTGTTCTCGTTATTTGTAACAAGAATGCATTTACGGTGTCCTCCATCTTCTGCATTCAACTGCATTGTTGCGTGGAGGGTTGTTCCAGAACCGGCGAAGAAGTCAAGGATGGTGGAATTGTTTTTGCTAGACTGGTTGATTAGCTCTTTAATTAATTCCGTTGGTTTTGGATAATCAAAAGGTCTTTTCTCGAAAATATCATCAAGGATTTTTGTGCCGTTTCTTGTATAAACATCCTCACCTACAATAGATGAATATCCTGGAAGAATAACAGAAATCTCTGACAAGAACGATTTCTTTCGAGGACGACCTTCTGGATTTGTAGGCCACAAAATGCGATTCTCCGCAATAAGTCGCTTCATTGTATTTTTGTCATATCTCCATCCCATCTTAGGTCTACCATAATTAATTCCTGTGTTAGGATCAATCAGATCATAGTGACAATTGGGACGTTGTTCTGCGTCCAAAATTCCTGCCATATTTGCACTCGTCCATGGTCCTCTTGGATCATTGTCAGGATTCTTGTATTGGTCAGTCTTTCTTTCAGAACCTTTTAAAGCTCTAATACCTTGTATTTTCGTATAGCATACGAGATATTCATGATCGTTTGAAACGCCAGTAATATTTCGGTTATCCTTGTTTTGGCGACTCTTCCATATAAAATTAGAAACGAACTTTTCTTCCCCAAACACCTCATCGCACAACAACTTCAAATTTGCCTGCTCATTATCATCAATAGAGATAAAGATAACGCCACGGTCAGAGAGCAGACGCTTTGCTATACGCAAGCGTTTGTCCATAAACGACAACCACTTGCTATGACGATAGCCATCCTCTGAATCAACAAAAGAGTCATTATAAACGAAGTCTTTGTTGCCAGTGTTGTATGGTGGATCGATATATATAACATCGATTGTATTCTCATGAGTATAAGTAAGTGCCGTAAGAGCTTCAAGGTTATCCCCTTCGATAAGGATATGATTAGGCGCATAATCTCCACCATCAAGAAGAGCTTTATCTGTCACTTCATTAAGCACAGGGAGCTCAACACGAAGACGTTCCTCAACATCCTCAGGCTTATTTTCCCATACAAGACCATATTTCTTCTGCTTTAGCAAATCAATAATAGCCGACTTCTCTTCAACGGTAAGAGCGTCCAACGAATTGATTTTCTCAACAAGTTCTTTTTTGTTCATATTGTTAGGAATAGATAGATTCTACATAAAGTAATTACAAAGGTACATAATTATTTTTAAATAATGTACCAGCGCGTGGAACAATAATGTTAAAGGAATTAAAATCGCATCATTTTCTTTGAATTTACCAGTAAATTTTACCTCACTTGCTCGAAATTTACGCCCTTATACATCTCTATTACTCCATTTTCTGATTTTGGAATGACATGTACCTGAACTCTTTTGATGTGTTTCTTAGGATCAAAATCTTCCTTCTCGTCAACGGATGCAGATACTATTTCGAGCTTCGCTGTGCCTATATACGGCAGTTCCACTTTGTCACCATCTTGTAGGTGGCGACGTAATGTTTCTGCGAACTCACACATAACAAGTCGGCAGTCAGATGCTGTAGCAGAACAGTTACGTTGGATTTCTTCCTCCAACTGCTCCTGAGTTATGGTATTGAAGTGCTGCGCTTTGGCAATAAATTTGCCGTATGACCTTTGTGAAGGGTTGTTGTTGCGCCTAAGTTTATATTTCATTGTATCTCAATAGTTTGCGGATTAGTGATTAAAAATATGGCTTCTGCCCCAAATTTACTGGCAAATTTGTCCTAAAAGCATAACTTTGACAAGAGATTTACTAGTAAATTCCTGCCTATCTCTATGCTTTTATTTTACAATACGCACAGTATCGCGTGTGCAAAGTTAATCGCACATTGTACCATAACGCGGTACAAGCTAAATAAAAATGATTTTTTTCGCAAAAAAAGTCATTTTTACAGTCAATTTCTTGCTCATTTATGCTTTATACAGTAACTTTGCATTTACTTTCGACATAATGTTTCATTAAGATGTGGCGGCAACACATAAAATACGAGCGATTAAATCAAATGAAATCAAAAGCATCATTCATAGACCCTAAAACGGTCTATTTGAGTATGCCAAACGGTGAGAAATTCATTGTTGGCTTTCACAGTTCCATGAACTATTGTTGGGAAGATCAGGGCGACATCCATTTCCTTGATTTTTTGGCTGCACTCTTTGATAAGTTCTACAAAGGGGATGACAGTGTTATACATGGTGAAATCTTTCGCCAACTATTGCTCCATGGTTTTGAATCAATCAACAGTTTTCACAAAGACAGGGTTTCGCATCGTGTCCTTATGGGGGAACGCATTCGTCAAATCCGAGAAAAGAAAGGCATTTCCGCATTAGATTTGTCGTTCAAGTGTGGTTTGCTGCCTAAGAATATCGAACGTATTGAGGCAGGAAGATATGCTGCGGATCTTGACGTTCTCGCTAATATAGCAGAAGGATTAGGTATGAAGATTGATTTTGTAGAAGTGGAGGAATAAATATGGTTGATATAAATGATTTCAAGGTACAGAAAGAGTGTACCTACAAGGGTGAATTGTATTCTGTTAGAGACAATGGCTCTATAATGCGTCATCAAAAAGAAGGTAAGAAAAGAAGACCACAAGATGGCAAATGGACATTCGGAACATCTACCAGTAAAGGATATGCTATGTTCTGCGGAGAAGGTGTACACAGAATAGTTGCTACTGCTTTCCATGGTGAAGCTCCTTCTGACCAACATATTGTTGATCACTATGATACCAATAGACAGAATAACAGACCAGAAAACCTTCGTTGGCTTACCAAGCTGGAGAATATTCTAAACAATCCATATACTCGTGATAAAGTAATACATATTTGCGGTAGCATTGAGAAGTTTTTGGAAAATCCGAATCTCTTGTTTGGTCATGAGTTCCTTGATGCAAACTTTACATGGATGCGTGCCGTTACACCTGAAGAAGCAAAGAACACTCTGGAAAGGATGGATAACTGGCTTGCTATGCCATACAAAGAACCTTCCAAATTGGATTTTAGCATGGGAGAATGGATATATATAAAGATGTGGTGAACTCCATAAATACAAAAGAGACAACACTCAGCAGAACTGCAAAATATTGTTAACTTTGCAGGAAAATAGATAAGTACAATAAAAAAGAAGAATACTCCATA
>OGPQ01001259.1_pt1 | contig 18301 bp, 19 predicted proteins | sample 1552971 | NCBI WGS metagenome assembly OGPQ01 (sample SAMEA2580232, study PRJEB22360) | human gut metagenome | biome: human gut; feature: human-associated habitat; material: faeces | place: Denmark | collected 2008/2010 | reverse complement strand
CCCCGCCTCATCGGCGGGGAATTTTTTATTGACAACTCTGTCAAATCGTGTAGAATATAAATTGTGGAAGCCAATCGTCTACTCAAACGAGCGATGGAGATGTGTCTCTTCAACCCGGTCGTAGACGGTGGACGGTTTAAAAAGACGGTTGCCTGTTATCCCGCGAGTGCGGAGAGAAAGGTGAATGTATAGCCCTCGTGGGAAATTTATTTCTCAGGGAGGTGATACATACGCTTCAAGAAGTTTTCTGGATTGCGTCTATCTGCTGGATTTTCATCCAAGTATGGGACAAATTCTATAACAGAAAGAAGTGAGCCGTCTGCCGCAAACAGATGACTCACTGAGTGTTGGGGATAATCCCCTGTTTCAGATGTAGGTATCAACTTGTGGCAACCGTCTTGGTTTCCACGCTTTAATTGTAACAGATATTAAAAACTAATGCAATAGAAAAGGTAAACTTTTTAAACAATGGCTGTCACATTTTATTCTGTGACAGCCATTTTCATAGATGATCTGCGCTTAAAGTGGCAGGGCACTTAATAGGGAACTTGCTTATCCTATATACTATAAACAAGTTCCCTAATTTTAATCACGCAACAGAGCCGTTCTTTACACGCTTAACAGTAGCCTCGATGAGAGCAGTAATATATCCCTCCAGGTCGCCAAAGGCTTCAGACAGATACTCTTTTGCATCCTCGGAGAGGATATCCAGTCACAGCGTGCAAAGTCTTCTCAAAGGCGGCTTTTTGCGCCTCTGGAGTGAATTCGCCGCTTGCCTTAATCGCATCAACGAAAGTCTGGTTAGTGGCTTCTACGCAATCTACGACGGTCTCCTTAAGCATGAGGATGTACTTTGCGAGAGTCTCATTCTTTGTGTCCTTAGCGGCAGCGTCCATCTTTTCTCGTATAACCTTGATAAGGAATACGGTTAGGATGCCCATGAGCGGGACAACAACAGTCTGCATGATTTCATTTAAAAGAGTAATCCAAGTAGTCTCCATAATAATACCTCCAATTATTTAATCACTTTCATGTCTTTGTCTTCCGATGTAGCAAAGCCATCGGTCACAATCTGTACACTTTGATAGTCAGGTGGGGAAACCTTAGTGTGAATGAACACAGCAGGGTTAACGGTAGAAGCAGTACCGGCTTTAAGAATGGTACCATTGCGCCCGATAGTGGGCGTATAGCACGCATACTGTTCTCTGGCGTCGGTATCAATCTCATAATACAGATGAACTCCGGTGCTCAAAACGCCAGTCTTACCCATAACACCGATCTTGGTGTCCTTGGTAACAGCCTGTCCTTCTTTAACCGCGATGGAAGCCAAATGGAAATAGCGAATGATTACATCCTGCGACTTGCCAGTATCCTCATTCAGACACTTTTCGTACTTAATCGCTACGATGTTACCACAAATGGAGTCCATGCCACATCGAATTACTTTACCGTCGCCAGATGCATAAATCGTTCTATCGCCCTTAATGGAAATCGCATCGTGACCATAATGGGTACAGCGGAATACCGAGCGGTACTTAGTGTTCATATAGCCAGATGTGATTTTCATGTTGTTAATAGGCTGAATAAGAGTTTGATACGAAGAAGAGCTGCCCTGCGGCAGCTCTTTCTTAAACTCTTTTTCAAAATATTTAGGGACATCATTTGGCCCGACAAGGGTGGCGAGGGGATGGAGAATTGCCGTCTGTTCGTTACCAACTACAAGCACATCTAACGGATCAAGAAGGGTCTTGTCCGTAGCACCGGACGCAATGAGCAACCGGCTCGCAGACTCCTTAAACCCTACAGTATAGAATGGATACTTTGTATCGGTATCAACTTCCATGTGAATGTGATTGTACCACTTATGATTGCCGCTTACCTTTCCGATAGGAGTGTAAGCAGCCACACGGTCGCCCTTCTTCACATAGAGGGTAATCATGTGGGCATATCTTGCAATCAGATCCATCGTCTTCTTCTTCGACGGCACATAGATATTGACATACTTGATAACAACAATGCCACCAGCGGAACCATTATTCATTTCAACACCAAGGACTTCCCCTGTGGCACCAGCAAGCACATCAAAGTCTGTATCACCAAGGGAGTCAAAATCAACTCCATAGTGATTATAACCGTAATGATCTTTATACTTCTTCGCCTTAAAGCCAGCAGAAATTGTACACTGCTTCATAGGGTAGAACAGAAGCTGTGAGTTCTGTGGCAAAACAAAATTCGACACTTAATCATCTCCTTTTTCTTCTCTCTTGCGTTTCTTCTTTGAAGGCTCAAATTTATCAGTTGCTTCCTTTACCGTATCGGCCACCTTAATCAGTGCCAAAGCAAACGCCTCAATCCAGAAATAGGTAAATACATTTTCCGTTAAAGTGGTCGGTTCGCTACAGCCAGTTGAAAACATCAGCACAAGGACAGCAATTGTATAGATGATCACAGTTGAAATGCAGAAAATAACAATTTTCTTTGAGAATTTCATTTAAAATCACGCAACCTTTATTACATAACGAAGCCATCCTTTGCATTCTTCCGAAACGAATTTATCAATACTATATCTGCGATTGCTATAGCAGAACCCTGCATTTAAGAAACGGAATTTGTCAACAGAGTTAGGGTACTTGTAGTAAGCTACCCAATGGTACTAACCGCCGACATTATAAAGAAGAATGCCAACATTTAAATCTGAATAGCCTTTCTTTGTAAGCTTAAACCCCTTAAACGCTTTGTGCTTAATTAAAAATGCGACCATTTGGAATATGTTTGTACCCCACCGCGCTCCCGCAAATAGAGTTTTGTTAAACCAATTGTATGGCATGAAAGTTAAAACAACCGTAGTTCGGCCAATCAGGCAAAGGGATGGCAGTTGGAAGACCGTTATGGAGCATATCGAAGAAGAGATTCCGGATCGTGGGCGCCACCTTATAATTTGCAATAAGTGCATTTCTGAAACATACCCTGATTGCATTGCTAAGTGTGGGGTTGAGAAGCAATGGCGGAATCAGAAAGTCAATATCGTTAAGAGCTGAGGGTAAAATCTTGGCTCTTTTTTTGCTTAAAAAGGAGCGTTATTGCATGAGATTTGATGAAAGCCATGAAGTGAATACCTCAATACATCGCCCTCCGATCGCTCGACCGGAGGGCGCACCTATATCCATTACAGCTCCATCTGCTTCCCGAGATAGCTTGCTGCCGCCTGAATGAGCTTCTGCTCGGCGTCCCCGGGACGGTCGCTTTCCTTGTTTTGCAGGAACATCACGCTGCCGCATACATCACCCGAGGAGATGATCGGGGACTGCACCAGCGCATAATAGGCAACACCCTCAATGGGCTGTAACGGCTGCCCATCGCCCGCAGAGAAACACTTACGGTTCTCAATCTGATCTTCAAGGCCATGGGATACCCGACGCTCCAGCACCTCCCGTCGGCTGATACCGCTGACTGCTACCACATGATCCCGATCAGTGATCTGCACCGGAAAACCGGCGGTGCGATACAGCACCTCGCAATACTGCGCCGCGATGCTGCCCAGCTCGCTGATAGGGGAGTACTTCTTAAAAATGACCTCCCCCTCGTTGCTCACAAAAATCTCCAATGGGTCGCCCTCACGGATACGCATGGTCCTGCGGATCTCTTTGGGAATTACTACTCTCCCGCGAGTGTGTGATAATTGGACCAACACGGGAAAACCGCTTGGTCAAGCCATTTTTTCGTGTTCGCAATTCCTGTATGACCGATTTTTTTGAGAAATTCCAGAATAAGGAAGGTGGAATAGAGCAAAAAAACGCTTAAAAATGAGTGCCGACCAAAGCCAGCCATCCAAGTATTTTTTTGAAAAAAGGAAGGATCAGTGTTGTGCCATGGCTATTAGGTACATCGCGCGAAGAGAAGGGTGGAAACCGACGATGTGCAAAACGGAGGTTATTCCGCCATATGAGTGGGCAATGTTTGTGCCAACGGAGACGGGGGAGTGCAAACGGTTTTATTTTGATGGAACCAATGAGTTTGAGGTTCCATATACCTGGAGAGACTTCCCGATAAGCAATCTGCTCTATTGGCCGCAGAGAATAGTTTAAAATCGCCATTTGGGAGGGAATGGTATTGATTAGAGAGAAAGAGATAGAAGAATACATACCAAAAGGGAAGAAGACGACGATTACTATAGATGATTGTTTGTCTGGCTATGCCTTAAAATTTGAGGCATATGGATTTAGACTGATTGGAAGTAACAAAGATAACATTTGTTTTTATGGGAAAAACAACGAAACAAATTTTGTCCTATATAATGTTACGGATCTCAGATTTAAAAATGGAGACTATAAGATATTGTACGGACAGAATAACAGTTTTGTGCGTTTAAGAGCAGAGTATGCCTGAGCATACTCTGTTTCCTTTTAAACTATTGCATTTAATTATGCATGTGGTATTATTGTCTCACAAAGACAGATTTGTGAGGTAAAACAATGAACAGAAAAGAAATTGCGATTGGTGATGTTTACTATGCGAAAGTAGAATGTAACGGTTCGGTGCAAGGAGGATTTCGCCCCTATGTAGTAATGCAAAATGACATTGGCAATAAATACAGCCCTAATGTTGTGCTAATTCCGTTGACTACGGCGATTAAGAAAGAAAAAATGCCTACACATACAAAGGGAAAAGAGGCTATGTTTATGCCGAAACCTTGCAGGAGCTTCGAGAAAAAGAGGCGCAGATTGAACAAGACATTCGAGACGGGATTGACTATGACGCAAGAGACATCACAATCCTTGAACTGATTGATAAATGGCTCGAGATAAAGCGAGGCGCATGCAAAAGAAGTACCATATGCTGTTATAGGACAGCGAGAAATCGCCTATCAAGAGAATCACTTGGCGCGATGAGAGCGGCATTTGTCAAGCCATCCACTTTACTCGAATGGTTTGTTTCGGCTCGAAACAATGGAGCAACCTATGCGATGCTCAGAGAAGTGTGGAGAGTTCTAAAAGGCGGATACGAGATGCTCGTAAATGACGATGTTGTGCGTAAAAACCCAGTGACATTTAGCTGTACGGATATTGTAGCAAGGCCAGAGCACGACAGAAAAGCAATGACAAAACAACAGCAGAAATCATGGATGGAGTTTATAAAAAACAGCGTTTATTATTCAAGATACTATGATGAATGTCTTGTGCTTTTGAATACGGGGATGCGTATTTCTGAGTTTTGTGGATTGACATATGGTGATTTGGATTTCGAAAATAGGAGAATCAAGGTGGATCACCAGTTGTTAAGAGGCAATACTCATTCAGAGTTCTGTATTGGGCCACCAAAGACATCTTCAGGAAAAAGATTTATACCCATGACGACTGAGGTTGAAAAAAGCATGAAGCAGCTGGTGGAAAAAGCGCGTAAGATGGGATTCGAACAATATATCGACGGTTATACTGGTTTTATCGTCAGGACGAGGGAAGGACTTGTACGAGGAGGAGACGACTTCAACAAGCTCATAAGGAGAGCCTTGCTGGCCTATCGAAGAGCCCATCCTGATGAACCACTATTCGAAGTTACACCACACATCTTCCGTCATACATTCTGCACAAATATGCTACATGCTGGCGTAGAGATAAAGGAACTTCAATATTTGATGGGTCATTCCGATGCGAGCATTACCCTTAATGTCTACTCACATACGGTCTACGAAAAAGCAGAAAAACAGATGCTCGAGGCTGTAGAAAGACTGCGCGAAGGAACACCGTTAGTGTGTTGAAAAAGGGCTTTTAACGATATAGATTGGGCGAAATTTTGACAACTTTTTTGACAACTTTTTTGACAACTTTTTGCGCGATAAAGACATAAAGCTATATAGACCTGTGAAAAATTGATGAAAAAAATATTGCAAAAAATCGATGCTATCTCTCAATAGAATTTAGGCAAATCAAGCTGAAATAAGCTCGCCTAAAAACGAAGAAAACCGCTTGAATAAAGGGAAATGAAGCTCTACAAAGAGATGCATCGGAAACAAAAATCTATTCCAAAAGGAGGATTACTTATGAGCGATTATATCACCCGTGAACGCAACCTGACCCTGCTTACCGACTATTATGAGTATACCATGGTGAATGGGTACTTCCATGCAGGTATCCAGGAGAAGATTGCCGTATTCGATGTCTTTTTCCGCCGTGTGCCGGAAAACGGTGGCTTTGCCATCTATGCCGGCCTGCAGCAGATCATCGAACTTATTAATGGCCTTTCTTTTACTGAGGAGGACATCGAGTACTTCCGTAAAAAGGGCTGCTTCTCGGAGAAATTCTTCAATTTTCTGCGGAATTTCAAGTTCCGTTGCGATGTTTGGAGCATTAAGGAAGGCACCCCCATCTTCCCCAATGAGCCGATTATTACCGTCCGTGGCCCGCTGGAGCAGGTACAGATGGTAGAGACCATGTTGCTCGTCACTTTTAATTTTGAGACTCTCATTGCCACCAAGGCCAGTCGTCTTATCCGGGCAGCGCAGGGCCGTGCTATTGTGGAATTTGGCTCCCGCCGCGCCCAGGGGTACGATGGCGCTATGCTAGGTGCCCGTGCCGCCTACATCGCGGGCTGTGCCGGTACCGCCTGTACCATCAGCGACCGCATGATGGGCGTTCCGGCTTCCGGCACCATGGCCCACAGCTGGGTTCAGGCCTTCGAGAACGAGTACGAGGCCTTTAAGGCCTATGCCGAGACCTACCCCGATAACTGCTGCCTGCTAGTGGATACCTACAATGTCCTCAAATCCGGTGTGCCCAATGCCATCCGGGTATTCAATGAGGTCGTCCTGCCCAAGGGCTTCCGTCCCAAGAGCATCCGTTTGGATAGCGGCGACTTGGCCTACCTTTCCAAAAAGGCCCGTAAGATGCTGGATGATGCCGGTTTTCCGGATGTCAAGATCATGGCATCTAACTCGCTGGATGAATACATCATCCGCGACCTGCTGCTGCAGGATGCCAAGCTCGATTCCTTCGGCGTGGGTGAAAATCTCATCACCAGCAAAAATGAACCTGTTTTTGGCGGCGTGTATAAGCTTGTTGCCATCGAAAATGACAATGGTGAGCTGATCCCCAAGATCAAGCTCAGCGAGACTGCCCAAAAGATCACCACCCCTGGCTTCAAGGAGGTCTATCGCTTCTATGGACGGGATAATGGCAAGGCCCTGGCGGATTACATCGTGTTGGCTGGCGAAGAAGTGGATGACACCAAGCCCATTACCATCTTCGATCCCAATGACATTTGGAAGAAAAAGACCCTCACCAATTTCCGTGCCGAAAAGCTCCAGGTGCAGATCTTTAAGAAGGGTGTTCAGTGCTACACGGCGCCTTCGCTGGAGGAGATCCGCAGCTACAGTGCCACCCAGATGGATACCCTGTGGGATGAGATCAAGCGCTTTGAGTACCCACACACCTATTATGTCGATCTTTCTCAAAAACTGTGGGAGACCAAGCAGCGCCTGATGGAAGAGATGAATCAGCAGTAATTTTACCCGCAATAGGGAGGAGATAGTATCATGGAAAAAATGTATCATGTAGGTTTCGATGACACCCACGGCGCCAAGTATGTTATCCTGCCTGGCGATCCCGGCCGTGTGGAGAAGATCGCGCAGTTTTTGGATGAGCCGCACTTCTACTGCCAGCACCGCGAATACACCACCTGGCTGGGCAAGGTAGATGGCGAAACGGTCATGGTCATGTCTACCGGCATGGGTGGCCCTTCTACTGCCATTGGTGTAGAGGAATGCTATAAGACCGGTGTGCGCACCTTCATCCGCATTGGCACCACCGGCGGCATCAATCTCAAGGTCATAGGCGGCGATCTTGTCATCGCCAACAGTGCCATTCGCATGGAGGGCACCACCCGCGAGTATATGCCCATTGAGTTCCCGGCCGTCGCCGATCACGATGTTACCTGCGCTCTTATCCAGGCCGCCAAAAACCTGGGCGCCCGCTGGCATGTCGGCACCGTCCAGTGCAAGGATGCCTTCTACGGCCAGCATGAGCCGGACCGCCTGCCGGTCGGCCCCATGTTGGAATATAAGTGGGAGTGCTGGAAAAAGGGCGGCACCCTCTCCAGCGAGATGGAATCCGCAGCGCTTTATGTTGTCTGCGCCACACTGGAGGAAGCCCGTGCCGGCTGCATCCTGAATGTCTGCTGGAACCAGGAACGCAAAAAGCTTGGCCTGCCCGATCCCGAGCAGCACAATACTGCCCTGGCCTGTCAGGCTGCTGTGGAGGCAGTCCGTCTGCTTATTCAGCAGGATAAGGAAGCTGCCGGGCAGCAGTAAAAGAACTTTCAAAGAGCCGTGCCCCACGCGGCTCTTTTCCGTTCACGGAGGAACGATATGACCGAGCGACTGGATAATCTGATTTTGGTCGATGTGTTCGATAATCCCATCGGTACGGCAGATAAGCGGCGAGCCCATACCGTCCCGCTTTTGCACCGGGCCTTCTCAGTGTTCCTCATCAATGATCGTGGGGAGCTGCTGCTGCAAAAGCGTGCCTCGGGCAAGTACCATTCCGGCGGCCTGTGGGCCAATGCCTGCTGCTCGCATCCAAGGGTGGGGGAGGAAAGCATTCCCTCCGCCGAAGCCCGCCTGATGGAAGAACTGGGCGTTACCTGCCCCTTGCGGGAGATCGGCTGCTTTGTCTATCTCCATCGGTTCCATGATGCCCTCTACGAATACGAGTATGACCATGTTCTCCTTGGGCGGCACTGCGGCCCCTTTACTCCTGATTCGGAGGAGATCGAGGAGCTGCGTTGGGTCACACCCGCACAGCTTACGGAGGAGCTGCGTACCACCCCGGAGCGCTTTGCCTCATGGTTCCTCACCGCTGCGCCCATGGTGCTGCGGTTTCTGGAATAACTTGACGAAATCGAATGAATATGGTATTCTTACACACGACAAATGAATCAGATGCAGGCAGACGCTTCCACTCATTTAGGGGAGCAGGGAATCAGGTGTAAGTCCTGAGCGATCTCGTCGCCGTAACGGGGAGCCGACCTCCATTTATGTCACTGGGTAACCGGGAAGACGGAGCAAAGCGATGATCCGAAGCCGAAAGACCGGTCTGCCCGCGGTGCAAAAAAGTACCACGAGGAATTGGTCAAACGCACAAAAGACCCGCAGGGGAGCATCTCCGACGGGTCAGTTTGGCTGTCCCATTTTGCACGAAGGGGGCAGCCTCTGTCTATTTTAAGGAGGAAAAAAAGAAATGCAGAAAAACAAAAAAGTTCTTATCATTGCAGCAGTGGTGCTGATACTCATTGCAGCAGCGCTGTTCTTCATCGAAGGCTCCAAAAAACCCGTCCCGATTGAAGGCGCCAAGACCATCACCGTTACCGTGATGCAGGAGGGCGTGGAGAATAAGGTTTTCACCATTCACACCGATGCCGAATTCCTGCGCGGCGCCCTGGAGCAGGAAAAACTCGTTGAGGGCACTGAGTCCCAGTATGGCCTCTATGTCACCACCGTGGATGGCGTTACCGCCGATGACAGCCAGCGTCAGTACTGGTGCTTTAAGGATGGCAACGGCAATGACCTTACTGTCGGTGTTGATTCTGCCCCCATTGCCGATGGCGATGCCTTCCAGATCGTACTTACCACCTATTAAGCTGGCCGCATGAAGCTGAAAACACGGGAGTTGGTGCTGGCGGCAATGCTGTCGGCCCTGCTCATCGCCGCCAAGCAGGCCATGTCCTTTATCCCCAATTTTGAACCGGTCACTTTATTGCTGATCCTGTATACACTGCACTTTCCCCGCATGACGCCGCTCATCATCTATGTGTTTGTGGCGGTACAGGTGCTTCTTTATGGCTTCAATGTTTGGGTGTATATGTATCTTTACATCTGGATCATTCTCTACGCTGTAGTGCGCCTGCTGGCCCGGTGGGGCAGTTACCTTTTGTGGATTATCGTTGCCACGGTGTACGGGATGCTCTTTGGCCTGCTTTGTTCACCGGTTTATCTTTTCATTGGCGGTTGGAACATGGCACTTTCGTGGTTCGTTTCCGGCATCCCATATGATATCATGCACGGGATCGGCAATGCCATTATGGTGGCGGGGCTGTTCATTCCGCTGGATAAGCTCTTCACCCGCTTGAAGACAACCAAAGGCTATTAAAAAGCTCCCCCGCCCGCAGTAGGGTGGGGGAGGTTCCTCTTTATTCGGCTTTGTTAATTCGGCAGCTCCACCACCCAGTTTACCTCATCAATGGGGTTGCGCGGATCAGTGTCGGCATCGCTGTGGTAATACAGCCGACCATCGGTGCCGGCCACCATGTAGCGGAAGTCGCTGCCCTCAGCGTACACACCCTTCAGCGGCATAGTGTACACCTTTGGGACTTCACTGTTAGCCTGCAAAAACAGATAGGTCCCATCTTCCTGCTGCAGCAGTACATTACCATCTTCGGTTGCTACCGGTACGCCGGGCAGGTCATATTGGTCAGTGGCAGGCAGCTGTTCCTCGGGGGTGTCCGGTGTACCAATGGGGTCACCCCATCCATAGTGGTGGTGATACAGCCCGCCATCCGCGGTCCGGTACCAGATATCGTCATGATAGCGCATTTTATTGTAGGCACTGTAACAGAAACTCGTCACATTCTGTGCGACCTCCAGCCGGTCGTTAGTATCCTCCTTGCTGCAGTTCCACAGCGTATTATTTTCATCCAGTATCAGCATTCGTTCCCGCTCACCACCGGCGATTGCCTTGGCCTTAATACCCTCCAGCGTATGCCAGGCGGTTTGGCTATATTCCTCTGCTGTTTTCTCCGGGGCGTAATCTATGCGGTAATACCGCACAGTGCCGTCCTTAAGAAGAATCGAGTCATAGGAGATCGCCGCTACTTCCTGTATTGGATCGGGCTGATATGGACCGCCCATTTCCAGAACATTATAGCGATTGTAGCTCCCATCATCAAACAGAACCGATAATGTGCCATAGTTGGTTCCATCAACCAGAATGTCTTTTACTCCCTGAAACCACAGCTCCAGTGTGGTCATATCCGGCTGATTATCCTCGGTAAAGTGGCAACCGTATAGGTTATGCTCATCGGTCAGCATCCACAGGCTGTAAAATGTCCAATCCGCCTTAATGATTTTCTCTCCCGCCACATCAGCTTGCTGCTCCGGCATCTCCACGGTGATCGTCTCATATTTTGGCGTTTGGGCAGCCTTATCATCGCACCCCGCCAGCCCCATCAGCAGTACCAGGGCACATAGTATCGCGGTTAATTTTATTGCCTTTTTCATGTTGTCCTCCATTCTTTTCGGCTGTTTTCTTTCCTACACTTACTATAACAAATAACAGCCCCATTTTGCAACATCAAAAAAGAAAATATTTGCAATAAATACAAACAAAAAACCGCCGCTCCCATCTTCGGGGACGGCGGTCGCTGCTTTATTATATCTGTTTATCCCAACCGGCCGGGCAGGTACCACAGCGCAAAGTTAAAGTAGACCAGAATGGAGAATGCATCGGTAATGGTCGTGATGAGCGGCGATGCCATAATGGCAGGGTCCAGCTTCAAAATCTTTGCCAGAATGGGCAGGATACAGCCCAGCGATTTCGCCATGCAGATGGTGAGCATCAATGTGCCGGAAACCACCAGCGCCACCTGCGGGTCATGGTACTGGATCAGGATACGGATGAAGTTTACGCTGCACAATGCGATACTGCACAGCAGCGCTACTCTTATCTCCTTCCACCACGCCTTGGTAAAGTCCTTGGGGGAGATCTCATCCAGCGCCAGACCGCGGATGATCATGGTAGAAGCCTGACTGCCGCAGTTTCCGCCGGTATCCATGATCTGCGGGATAAAGGTGACCAGCAGCGGAATGCTGACAAAGGCAGCTTCATAGTATTCCAGCATGGCGCCGGTCACCATGGCGGAGAGCATCAGCACCATCAGCCAGATAATACGGTGCTTTGCCAGCGTGATAACGGGGGTACGCAGGTAGGTATCATCACTGGGGGTCATACCTGCCATCTTTTCAAAGTCCTCGGTGTTCTCATCCTGGATGACATCTACCGCGTCATCGATGGTGATGATACCAACGATCCGATTTTCGCTATCCACTACCGGCATGGCCAGCATATCGTACCGGCTGAACATCTTGGCGATCTCTTCCTGGTCATCATGGGTATGCACATGGATGGGATTGGTGTCCATCAGTGTATCAATGATGGTCTCCGGGGCGGTGAGGAGCATCTCGCGCACCGTCACCACGCCCAGCAGCTCCTTGCGGGAAGAGGTCACATAGCAGGTGTAGATGGTTTCCTTATCTACCCCGTACTCGCGTATAATTTCAAAAGCCTTGGCCACGGTAATGCCGCTGCGGAAGTAGACATACTCGTTGGTCATCAGACTTCCGGCAGAATCCTCCGGGTACTTTAGGTACTGGTTGATGAGCTTGCGGTTGGCCGGTGTGGTGTTCTGCATCACGCGCTTCACCACATTGGCGGGCATCTCCTCCACCAGGTCCACATAGTCATCCATAAACAGGTCGTCCAGGATGTGCTGCAGCTCGGTATCGGTCAGCGTGCGGACGATCTTTTCCTGGATTTCAGGCTCCATGTAGGAGAAAACCTCGGCGGCGGTCTCCTTGGGCAGCAGCCGGAACAGCCGGTTGAACTGGTCGGCGTCCTCCTCGTTTTCCAGCTCCTCAAAGAGCTTTGCCAGGTCGGCCTCCTCCATTTGGCCGATCAGCTGCTTTACAGCGGAGTACTTCTTCTCCGCCAAAAGTTCCAAAATTTCCTGGTTCATTGGCGCACCTCCTTAGGCGGGCAGTGTGCCATAAACCGACACCATGCCCGTAGGTTTCATTAAAATACAACTGGGATACGGACCGGCGTCCATTTTGGGACCTCCTTTTTTAGAATGATTCGGCTGGGAAACGCATTTCCCACCACATAGTATTGTACTCGTTTTTTTCGCAAACCGCAACCGCAAAAATGACATTTTCCACGCCATCTTAACCATTTCTTAAACTTCTGCCTGATTGTTTCTTAATTACTTAAAAGGTACACTCTTATTGTACCCTAAAGTAACCCCAAAACACGGAGGGAAAACCCATGAAGTTGACACTTGAAGCCATCAATCAGACCATTGCCGTTCTGTTTTTTGTTTGCTATGCCTATCAGTTTGTCTATATCCCTGTTGCGCTTCTCCGCAGGAGAAAGCGCCTTCCTGCCGCAGCCCCGCATCGTTTTGCGGTGCTCATTGCCGCCCGCAATGAAGAAACTGTCATCGGCGATCTGCTGGATAGCCTGCATGCCCAGGATTACGATATGTCACTGATCACTGTTTTTGTCATTGCTGATAACTGCACCGACCGTACTGCGGCCATTGCCAGTGAAAAGGGCGCGGTGGTCTATACCCGGCAGAATAAGCAGGCGGTAGGGAAGGGCTACGCCCTGGAGGCTCTGCTGGCCCACATCAAGTCCGATTACCCGGATGGCTACGATGCTTACCTGGTCTTTGATGCCGATAACCTGCTGGCACCGGATTTCCTCACCCGTATGAATGAGAGCTTCTCCGCCGGTAATGAGATCATCACCTGCTACCGCAACAGTAAAAATTACGGCAGCAATTGGATCAGCGCGGGCTATGCCCTGTGGTTTTTACGGGAAAGCCGTTTCCTTAATGGCGCGCGGGAAGCGCTTGGCAGCAGCTGCGCCGTTTCCGGCACCGGGTTCCTCTTTTCGCAGAAGATCCTGAACGAATGCGGCGGCTGGCCGTTCCACCTGCTGGTGGAGGATATCGAATTTTCCATCCACAATATTCTTTCCGGTCACCGCATCGCCATCTGTCAGGATGCCGTCATCTACGATGAGCAGCCCACCGATTTCGCCCAGTCCTGCCGTCAGAGGCTGCGCTGGTCTCGTGGCTTCCTGCAGGTCTTTGGCCGGTATGGCTCCGGCCTGCTGCGCGGCGCCGCCCGCGGCAATTGGAGCTGTTTTGATATGTCCATGGCCATCATGCCCGCCATCGTCCTTACCTCTATCAGCCTCTTGGACAGCATTGCCCTGGCGGCGCTGGGCATCCTCAAAGGGACCGGAGTGCTGCCCGCACTGCTCTCTTTGGGCGGGGCGCTGCTCAGTATGTACCTCATGCTCTTTGCCATCGGTCTCATCACCACCATCACCGAATGGCACAAGATTAACGCTTCCATCTCCCGCAAGGTGCTCTCCGTCTTTACTTTCCCCATCTTCATGTTTACCTATATCCCGGTCAGCTTTGCGGCGCTCTTTGTCAAGGTGGAATGGAAACCCATCCACCATACTGTCACCGCCAAGGAACTGGGCCGCGGCTAAAGCTTTTTGCGGCATTTCTCTTGTGCGCCGCCGCAAAAATGCGTATCATAGGGGAGAGAAGAAGTGAAAGAGAGGACTAACCAAAATGTATAACATTATCGTCTGCGATGATGAAAGAGATATTGTTTCGGCACTGGAAATTTACTTGACGGCAGAAGGCTACCATGTGCTGCGCGCGGAAAACGGCCGGGAGGCTCTGGCACTGGCCAACAGCGAGGATGCCCACCTGATGCTGCTGGATGTGATGATGCCCCAAATGGACGGCCTGGAGACCCTCTCCCGGCTACGGGAGTTCTCCAATATCCCAGTCATCCTGCTCACTGCCAAAAGTGAGGACACCGATAAGATCTTAGGGCTTAATGTCGGCGCGGATGACTACATCACCAAGCCCTTTAACCCAGTAGAAGTGCTGGCCCGGGTACGCAGCCAGCTGCGGCGCTATTTGCAGTTGGGGGGCGGTACGGTGCGCCCCACCAGCTTTGTTATCGGCGGGATAGAGCTGGATGATAACGCCAAAGCGGTCACCGTGGATGGCGAACCAGTCTCCCTTACCCCCAAGGAGTACGATATCCTTCGCTTTTTGATGCAGAACGCCGGAACGGTTTTCACCCCGGCGGAAATTTACCGGCGGGTGTGGGATGATATCCCTCTCAATGCCGCCGGCGCCATTGCCGTGCACATCCGGCACCTAAGGGAAAAACTCGAGATCAATCCCGCCGAACCCCGCTACATCAAGGTGGTGTGGGGCAAGGGCTATAAAATGGAGGTGAACCCCATATGAAGCGTTTTTTGGATAAGACATGGGCAAAGGTTGCTGCCTTTATTCTGTTCTTTGTTTTTCTGGGGCTTTCGATTGCCGGCAGTGTGGGAATCTACTTTCTTGCCGCAAATGATGTCTACCTTGCCGGCAGCGAGGCAAGCCGGCAGATCCTGTATGATGGTCAGGCAAGCGATGTGATGACCACGGTGATTGACGGACTGTATAACTGCAGTGATAAGGATGCGCTGCGGGACTGGCTGCTGGAACGGTGCCCGCCGGAGAACGGCTACGGCATTACCGTGACCAATACCGCCACCGGCGAGGAGTTCTCGACTGCCCTGCCAAAGGACGCCAAGATTATTTATACTGCCCACCGAAGAACCGTCTTTTCCGGAACGGAGCTGAATGTGACCATAGAGCTGCAGGAGGGCTTTATTCCCCGCACCTATGAATATCGGCTTTCGTTGTGGCTGCTGGATATGAAAAATGCCCTTATCCCGCTGACAGTGCTGTTCGTGGTGCTGACGCTGTTCTGCTTCTTCTGGCAGATGGCTGCCGCCGGTCACTGGCAGGGGGTTGAGGGGATTTACCCGACATGGGTTGATGGAGCCCCGCTGGATCTCATGGCGGTCGGTATTCTCATTCCCGCCCTCGCCATTTTCGGGGAATACTATTTATACAGTTCCCGCTTGTTGAAGGCGCTGTGGGGAACAGCTATTCTCTGTTTTGTTTATCTGTTTATCATCTCCTTTGTCACCCGCTGCAAGGCAGGAACGGTGCTGAAGAACAATGTCGTCTGGTATGCCATTAGGCTGCTGTGGCGAATCGTCAAAAGCATATGGGGCTGGCTCCATCATCTGGTACGCTCCATTCCGCTGATCTGGCGGACGGCACTGGTGATTGCTGCCATATGCCTGTTTATCCTTATCATCGGCAGTCACAATTCGATGCTGTCGCTGCCTATGGTTCTGCTGTATCTGCTGCTGATGATGTTCGCGCTTTATGTTGCCATTGGATTTGCTACCCTGCAGCGCGGCTCCAAGGCATTGGCGGAGGGCGATTACAGCAAGCCGGTGGATACGCGCTTTTTGCGGGGCGATCTGAAGCGGTGCGGCGAGAACTTGAATAAAGTGCAGCAGGGCGTGCAGCGTGCCGTAGACGAGCGTCTGCGCAGCGAGCGCATGAAAACCGAGCTGATCACCAATGTTTCCCACGACATCAAAACGCCTCTCACCTCCATCGTCAATTATGTCGATTTGCTCAAAAAGGAAGATATTGACAATCCGAAGGCGCAGGAATACCTGGAGGTACTGGACCGCCAAAGCAAGCGCCTAAAAAAGCTGACTGAGGATCTGGTGGAAGCCAGCAAGGCTTCCAGCGGCGTGATCCCAGTGGACTGCCAGCCCACCAATGTGAATGTGCTGCTTTCCCAGCTGGAGGGCGAATATGAGGAGCGGCTGCAAAAGGCGGAGCTGACGATGATCGTCCACCCTGCCGCAGGCGATCCCGTGGTGCTGGCCGATGGCAAGCTGCTCAGCCGGGTGATGGATAACCTGATGAATAACATAGGTAAGTACGCCATGCCAGGTACCCGGGTTTATGCGGCCGCGGCTGCCGATGAAAAGGAGTCGACCATCAGCATCAAAAATGTTTCCCGCAATGAATTGAATGTTTCCGCTGATGAACTGATGGAACGCTTTGTCCGCGGGGATAGCAGCCGCCACACCGAGGGCAGCGGCCTTGGGCTTTCCATCGCCAAGAGTCTGGTGGAGCTGCAGGGCGGCCGGTTCGAGCTCTCCATTGATGGAGACCTGTTCCGTGCCGATATTTCCCTGCCGCTGTACCGTCCCCAATAAAAGATATAAACCGTCGTTCCCATCCTGGGCCGGCGGTTTCTCTTTTCCGTAAAAATGTTTCACGTGAAACATTTGTTCTTCTCTCGGCAAAAACTCCCCCGACCGGGGGAGTAAATATCATTTTTCATCCAGCACATAGTAGGTCCCCACCGCGGTGACACAGGGCTTTTCCGGAGCATTGGGCAGGTACATGGTGCAGTGGGTCTGGTTTAGGCGGCGGCCCATGTGGTCAATGGTAGAGGTGACATAAAAATCCTGCTGGAGCGGCACCGGCCGCAGGTAGTTAATGCTGATATTGGCGGTGGGGGTGACATGGGCGCCGTGGGCGGAGAAAATGCTGAGCATACCCATGGCAAGATCAGCAATGGAGGAGAGAATGCCGCCGTGGGTGACACCAGCCGGATTGCTCATCCATTCCAACGGATGGAAGGCAAGAGTGCAGCTTTTAGCGGCCCAATCCACCGTGACCAGGCGGGGGGCTAGCATGGCATTAAAGCCGCCGCGCTCATTATTGATCGTCTTGGTAATAAGCTCTTGGATGGCCTGCTCCATCCCGGCCTGAGAGTAGTATTCCTGTTGCATTTGGCTATGGATTCCTTTCCTTTGGGTCAATCAAAAATTTGAAATGAATTATACCATAAAAAAGAGAAGAAAGCAAAAGTTGCTTTTATGGTTTACTTTCATGCTCTAAAGTGTTATATTAGTGGTATCAAAACAAAGGGGGCATTTGGTTGATTTCCAAAAAGCCAGACGATAACCTGTCATTCCTTTACCGCGCTATTCTAATGCTGCAGACCGAGGAGGAATGCGAACGCTTCTTTGACGACCTGTGCACCGGCCCGGAACTGAAGGCCATAGCGCAGCGCCTGGAGGTAGCAAAGCTGCTGAAGGAGCAAAATGTATACAGCAGGATTGTGGAGAAAACGGGCGCCAGCACCGCCACCATCAGCCGGGTAAACCGTTCCCTGCAGTACGGTGCCAATGGCTATGATATCATCTTTGAACGACTGGAACAGGCCGATGGCAAGCTATAAGGAGACCTTCTCCGCCTACTATGACGCCCTGACCGAGGATGTGGACCGGGCTGTGATAGCCGACCGCTGCGAGGAGCTATTGGCCCAGTACCACCCCAAGCGGGAGTTGGCGCTGGACCTGTGCTGCGGCACCGGCACGCTGGCGACCGAGCTGGCCCGCCGGGGCTTTGAGGTTATCGGGGTGGATGCGTCCCCGGAGATGCTGATGCAGGCCGCTGAGAAGAATATGGCGCTGGAACAGCCGGTGCTGTACCTGTGCCAGCCGCTGGAACGGCTGGGGCTGGATGGGACGGGGGGGCCCGCCGGGGGGGTCCCTTTCCC
>OGPQ01001231.1_pt1 | contig 18466 bp, 21 predicted proteins | sample 1552971 | NCBI WGS metagenome assembly OGPQ01 (sample SAMEA2580232, study PRJEB22360) | human gut metagenome | biome: human gut; feature: human-associated habitat; material: faeces | place: Denmark | collected 2008/2010 | reverse complement strand
ATTAAATCATCAAACTAAAGACGGTATAAAAGTTTTCGCCCAGCCTTTTTCAAAAGGCTGGTTGACTTTGTAAAAAATTCATGTTAGAATAATAAAAAATAAAAAGGAAAAATCAGAATGAAAAGTACAGAAAAAAGTCGAGTTATTCTTGTTGTCAGTTTCGGGACAAGCTTTGATAGGGCAAGAAAAAATGCAATCGGCGGTATTGAGAGAAAAATAGCGGAGGAATTTCCGGAATGTGAAATACGCCGTGCATTTACAAGCCGTATTATAATAAATAAATTAAGAGAGCATGACGGTATTGAGGTCGATAGTGTTGAACAAGCTATGGAAAGACTGTTGTCCGACGGTATCAGAGAAGTTATTGTTCAGCCTACTCATATTATTAACGGTATTGAAAATGACAAAATGATTGAAATTTTAAAAGACTATGAGGATAAATTTAAATCTATGAAAATAGGCAGTCCTCTTCTTACATCAGATAAGGATCTTGAGAAGGTTGTTGATATTTTTTCCGATAAAGTAAAAAAATTTGCAGATTTACATACGGCAGCCGTTTTTATGGGACATGGAACTGAGCATAGCGTAAATACAGTTTATACCGAACTTGAGGAAAAATTCAGAAGCTGCGGAATTGAAAATGTTTTTGTGGGTACTGTTGAAGCAGAACCCGAACTGGACGAAGTTATTTTAAAAGTAAGAGCAGGAGGATATAAAAAGGTTGTGCTCATGCCGTTTATGATAGTTTCAGGAGATCATGCGTCAAATGATATGGCAGGTCTTGGTCAGGATTCCTGGAAAAATAATTTTATTAATGAAGGTTTTGAGGTTGAGTGTATAATGAAAGGTCTGGGAGAATATTCGGAAATTCAAAGTATTTTTGCAGAACATGTAAAGTCGGCGGAATAGTTTATAAAAAATACCTCAGGAATTTATTCCTGAGGTATTTACTAATTAGAAATCTGTAGGCTGATTTGTAAGGGTAAAACCGTTAAGAATGCCTGATTCATCAAATTTAAACTCAACTTCTATGTAAATATCTTTTTCATACCTTATTGTTGTAATACCAAGATCTTCAAGAGTATTTTCATAATCAGGTTCTCCGAAAGCGGATTTTACTTCTTCAAGGGTAGTTTTACCCATTGTAATGTTATCACCGTATTTAATTTCGTTGTTTTTCATATCAAACTGGTCGAAACCTATGCAGGATATATCTCCTTCGGTTACGTTTATTTCGTCGTCACTGTCGTTCATAATATAAACTGAAGGATCCATGTCGTCTTTTTCTATGTATGCGCCTATCAGGTATTTATGCGCCGGAACTTTTTCATCAGATTCGCCGTCATATTCCCAACCCTTATCTGCAAAGTCTTTAAACGGAGCAGGTACAGCATATTCATCGCCGTTTACAGTAAACTTAAAACCAAAAACAGCTTTATCTTCAGCAGTTGACGAGTCTGATTTATCTGACTTGTTCGTATCTTTTGAATCACTGCCGCATGATGCCAGCATGGTCAATGATAAAACAGCCGCAAAAAGAATTGATATTTTTTTTAATTTGTTCATTATATTTCTCCTCTTTTTTAATTTTTTAAATTATATCACTATATTCTTAACTTGTCAAGATAATTTACATAATTATTTTTGATTAGTTATTTTCGTTCATAATATTTTCTGCTTTTTCTTTAGTGATTTTTTTGCATTTTATCATACGGTCAAGTACGGCTGACATTCGTTTTTCGGCAAGCTCTATATTATCGTTTGGTGAATAATCGGAAGGAGCATTTGGAAGACCTGCAAGCATGACAGCTTCATAATCGGTAAGCTCAGACGGTTTTTTTCCAAAGTACCCCTGAGAGGCGTCATAAATTCCATAATATCCGTCTCCGAAATAAATCGTATTAACATAGATTTCAAATAATTCTTTTTTGCTGTACTCTTTTTCCAATGCGAAAGCAGCAAAAATTTCAGCAAATTTACGTTCTAATTTTTTTTCTTGCGTAAACAACAGATTTTTAGCAATTTGCTGTGTAATAGTACTTCCTCCTTCGGCAAAGGAAAATGTCTTTATATCTGTCCATGCCGCTCTGCTTATTGCAAATAGATCAATGCCAAAATGTTTTTCAAAACGTTTGTCCTCGGCAGAAATAACAGCGTCAATGTATATCTGAGGCAATTCATCGTAATAAGTAAAGTTATCCTGACTCTGGATATTATCCGCTATATCTTCGATAGGGGTTTGTTTTATCGTATCTGAGTATAAATTGTAACCTTTAACACAAAAAAAACCTAGGATAATCATAATAACGACTAATAAACGGGAAGTTATTTTTTTTATAAATTTAACGCTCAGTATCATGCGGGTTCATACTCCTTTTGTAATTGATTAATAATTTAATTCATTTATCGTTTTGCAAGATACATTATAACAGAAACGCTGAATATCCGACATCTATTTACATTACATTTTAACTTTTTATGTGACATTATTGTAAGAATTATGTGATATTATTGTAAGAACAAATCGGTAGAAAAAACAGCTGAATAGTAAAAAAACGAATCCTTCAAAAGAAAGATTCGTTTTATATTTACATTATTCTTTCAATAATTTCAACATCGTCCGTAGTAATGAAATCACGCAGCTTTACACCGTCAAATTCAAAATCAAGGGTTTGTTCAAGTGTAATACCCTCTGCTATATCTCTAGTGTTGTAGATCCAGATATCAAAACTATTGTTATGCCCCTCAATTCCGTATTCTACGCCATTGTATTTGAATCCAACATTTGCTCCGCATGAAAGATAAAACTTAAATTCTCCCAGTGTTTCAAATTTATGATCATCAGGATTATATTCATAATTTTTCATTGATTTTTCATCTCCTGTAATATAGTCTGATATTTTTCCAAAAAGCTCACTGACAAATTCTTCAAAAGTTGGTATAATACTATCGGTATGATTTATTGGCGAACTCATATCGGGAAAATTTTTATCCCAATCGACCAAGTGGTCATGAGGATCGGAATGTTTATGAGGTTTATTGTGATCTGTCAAATGTCTTTCAGCAATAGCTTTTCCATCTTTATTATAATAATCGAGGACATCATAACTGCCTTTGGTTGTTTTTACAGTGTTTTCCTTTATAGTATTAGGTTCACCTAAAAACCTTTCAGAATTTTTGTCCTTAGGCTTCCATTCTCCTCCGAATGCGCTTCCGCCGCCTTTGCAGACATATCCATAACTTTTTATTATTATATCATTAATGTCTGGTTTTGTCAAATATGGTGATATATTGCTGCTAAGATATTTCCATGAACTTAATTCATAGTCGACATAAATAATATTCCCTTTCATTTCATAAAAAGGTTCGCTGTAACAAATGATTTTTTCAGGTTCGATTTCAGAAAGCATTCTGTTGTATCCATTAATAAATAACTCTTTCTGATCCTTATGATGATCGCTTTCATGAAACATATATGTGGAAACCGCTACAATTGAGCCTTTTTCAATTCCCTTAAAACAAAACTCAAAGGATTTCTCATCAGCCCAGCTTACTGTAGGAATTACATGAACTCCTTTTGAGGCAAAAAAAGCTCCGCACCATCTGTTCCTGAATGTGTTGTAAAGCTGAAGTGTATAAGGCATTTCAAGATACATGCTGAAGTCCGGCGTGAGGATTCCTTTGTATTGAGATAAAGATTTCAAATACAATTCCGGATTACTCCATATTTTTTCAAAATTGTAGTCATACAAAAAGAAATGGATTATTCGCTCCGTATGCTTTCCATTATCTTTTTTAAGTTGATTGAAGCCAAGCAAAAGTAGGTTTTTCAGCTCATCTTCTGTGAATTCTGGTTTCGGAATATCCGGAATACCAAATGAATTTGCAGAATCAAATTGATTTCTTAAAAACAATGGATCAGTACGATAATTAAAATTTTCCAATGTCATTCAAATTTCTCCTTTTATGTATAGTAGAGAACAAGTCCCTCTATAAATAGTGAGAAAAGGACATATTTTTGCATAAAAATATACAATTAAGAAAAATTATTTTAAGAAATTTGTTATTATGCACAATTTATTTGAAAAAATTTGGTGAAATAATAAATAAAAATTCTCAGAACTGTCTGTTTACCGTTTTATTGCTCTACCTTTATATTTCCGTTTCGTGATTCAAGTTCTATTTTGACAGTCGGATCAGAACCAATTGTCCCCTTAGTTGTACGATCTTTTTTTGAAACTTCGTCGTTAAAAGGTACACTGACTGAACCGTTTTTAGTTGTTGCTTTAAATTCAAAGGATAGGTTTTCAGGCAGCGTCAGATTAATGCTGTCGTTTTTATTGAACATATATAAGTCGTCGGATAACTCTTCATAGCATACCTTCAATTTGCCGGAATTTTCAGCCTTATAGCTTCCGCCTCCCCGTGCTGATTCAACAGTCAGCGAACCGCCGGTAGACGTATAACTTACCTTGCCTTCTAAAGCTTGAATGTGCACATTTCCGTTTGTAGAGCGTACCGTTATTTTATCTGACGCTACATTACCACAGTCAATTTTTCCGTTTGTTGTTATAAGACGAATGTCAGAGGTATTGACTTCGTTAATAATAACCTTACCGGAGGTACTCTCAGCATACAAAGATTCTAACTGAATAAAAATATCTGAAAAGTTGATTTCTCCGTTTGTAGTAGATACATTCAGACTTGCATTGTATTCTGACGGCAGATAAACCTTGACATACCGTTCAAAATCACCGCTAAAAAAGGGTTTGCTGCCCTCGCTGATATGAATGCTGTTTTTTTTCTCGCTTACTTCTGCGTAATAGCTTTTCTTGTCAGCGGTCATATATTCTTCTATCCGCAATTCGTTATTGCTGCCCTCATAAAATGAGATGTTTTCTTCGTCATACGCTATTGTAATTTCAGTTACACTATTTAAATCAAAGATCATTTGATTAACCATTTTACAGCTTGAATTACTTGAGCAGCCTGTAAATAATGAAACTATTGATAACATACCGATACAAAATAATTTTTCCTTCATAATAATTCCTCCAATTTTAATAAAATGAATCATTCATTCATAAATATCTTTTAAAATAAGCAGGACTTATTGCCTGCAAATTTTATATTTTATAAGCAGAAATAATATTATCCAAGCAAACTTCTTTTGCTAATTCAGTTGGGATATTCAATGTTTCAAAAGAAGTATAGCGCATATCCATTGTCCACCAGCTAAGCGTTTCGATAATTAAAATAGTTGTCAGTTCCGGATGTTTTAACTGACGAATAATTCCTTTTTCCATAAACTTGACAACATATTCAGTCATTGCGGAAATGAATTTTTTTCTATACAAAAGATAGTGTTCCGCAAGCTCAGTACAGTCCATCTTATTTTTTTCAATGAAAAGACAACCGACTGCATAACGTTCTAAAAGGTCAAAAGCGTCGGATATAAAATTTTCAAACGTATAATCGGCGTCCACATTTTTTAAATTGTATGAAAACACTTCGGCAGCTTTTATGAATTCGTTTTTGATTTCATCGTTTAATTTGATAAAAAGCTTATCCGTGATCGGTCCGTTAAAGTCCCTTTCAAGGAAGCTTGGCTCAATAGTACACTTTAATATAAAGTGCATGATTTCCTGCTTTCCGGCAAAGTCATGGTATATAGTTCCAACAGATACTCCTACAGCTTTTGCAATATGGCTGATTTGAGTTTTTGAATACCCTTGCTGCAAGAATAATTTTACTGCCGCATTATAAATTTCTTTGATTCTTTCATTCTGCATTATCTCACCTCTTTTTATAAATGAATTGTTCATTCATATTATAACTTATTTAATCCGGTATGTCAAGACTTTAAAAAAATTTTATAAACTGTTATGTTTATACTGCCGTCAGCCGTGATTAAATTAAAAAAAGCCGACAGCAAAAACTGTCGGCTTTACTTTATTTGTTATTTTTGAAAACTGAGTGAGAGTGTATGAAAAATTCTTCCTGACTTGGCTGCCATGCCTTGATTTTAGGCGGAAACTCTGCGTCAAAGAGTTTAAATTTTTCCTCATCGTTAAGCGATTCTATAACGGAACTTTCATGGTAACGATTAATATTTTCTACAGTTCTGTAGTCGTCTGGAGTTTCCAAACGGATAATATAATTATTTTTATTCATTGTTTTTCCTCCTGAAAGTTGTTAATGCAACACGGGAGGTTTGTGTGAGATATATTCGCAAGCCTCCCGTTTACGCTGCTATCTCAGGTCTGTTATTTTTATTCAAACAATTATCTCCTTAAAATAAACTTTATAAAATTTAAGGCAAAATTACATTTTGTAACTTTGCCTTTGGTGCGGGTGACAGGACTTGAACCTGCACACCTTACGGCACAAGAACCTAAGGGTAGAGTAACGACAGTGGAATTATATTTAAATCATACTGGACAAAAACCTAATTTATTTAATATTATTGAATGATAACTGTTTTTGAGTGTTTAATGCCTTTTCAACTAAACTTTTATCATCAATAGAATCATAATGTTCGCTTAACTGTTCTTTTAACCTAAATAATTTAATCTTAGCTGTTTCAACCAATTGGCTATAAGTAAGTACATCAAGAATACCGCTAGTATTTTCTTGACGAGTATCAATATCACCAATAGTAGCACCTACAACAAAAGCATGAATGCTAGAATTTTTATGTAATACTCCAGATTTTTTTATTTGGCGCATATAATTCATAGCTTGCTGAACTTCATTATATTCAATTTCAAATCCGCCACGTTTTAATTCAATTATTAAAATCTGATCGGGTTTCATAATTCCACCGGCATTTGTATCTATCCTATCAGTGCATACCGCATTAAACGTACCATCATCTAATAAAACTATATCCGGTCTTTTTCTGGAATTAGTTACTTGTTTTTCATCGTAATTCTTATCTTTAAATAGTGTTGATATAACAGTATTTAAAGTTTTATTAGATGCGAACATAGGCGAATCGAACTCTGCTCCAAATAACCATCTAGAACTTAAAATAAGCGGATGCAACGTATGTAATTCATCCGTAGTTTTATCATTGCAAGTTCTGCTTATTGCTTCAATAATAGTTAATCTTCTGTCTATTTCATTCATCACAGTTAAAATATCATTGACGTTCCAGGTCTCTAATAAATCTGAGAGCCTGTCCATATCGTCTGAAGACAATTTACAAAGCTGTGATAATAACTTTTCTCCACTTTTTGACTGCTCCATTATTATTACAGCTTCAACTGCATTTTTTAAAAAATCCGGATTAATTATAGGATTTGATTCAGTTACAACTTCAATGAATGTGGAAACTCCTCTTTGCTCATAAGGCGTAAGTTTTTCTAATTCATCCCACGTCTCTTTAATAACGGTTTGCTGAACATCGTTTATCTGTTCTTCCATTATCATATTAATAATCTTATTAATATGAGGGCGTAAGTCAATTAAAAACTGTTTCATATTATCAGAATTAATAAATCCCGTCCAATCAGGCATAACATCATCCATCATGTCATCCGTTTGTATAATAATGGTATATCGTTTTGCTGCTTTACATCTTCCATCTAAAAACTGATAATTATTAATTGTCCATGCAGGTTGCCCTACCAATCTATTGCAAACCCAAAATGCAATTCCATTTTGCTGAGTATTAACAGCCGTTTTAGTGGAGTCGATTACGGTGATATGCAAATTTATTCCATTTATTTCGATATCCTTTTGGCTTTGAATATTTCTTTGCTCTTCCAATTTAACCGTAATGTTATTAATACTTACAGCAAATCTTGGATCATAAAGAAATCTTGCAGAAATAATATCGATCATTTTATTACTATCAGGCATATTTCTGCAAATAGAAGTGCTGATTTTAGTGCCATGCCCCTCTTTTTTATAATTTTCATGTTTTACAATTTTAAAAGGCTGATTTCCGCAAGAAAGAGCAATATCATACTTATTACATAGACCGTTTTTCCAAGTTTCAATTGTATAATGGTTATTAAAACAAAACATACCATGCCTTCCTACGCCGTTGTGTCCATATGCAAATCTATTATAATCATCAACATCGTCCGGAAAGGATACCATTTTTCCTTGCTTCTTTTGGCGATCATAATTTAATGTCATCCACCTGCGGCTGAATTCTTCATCTGTCATGCCAATGCCATCGTCTTCGATAGATATAACAGGTTCTTTATCATTTTGCTCTGGAATAGATATAGAAACATTATATGCGCCAGCATCCCATGCATTAGCAACAAATTCAGTTAAGGCAATATCGGGCGTAGAAGTTATTGAGCGATAATTTCTGTGTATATAATCTTCTTCAAATTGAATTCCAAATGATTCTTGAAGTGCGACTGTCACTATAAATCAGATCCTTTCTCAGTAAATGCATTTTAATTTTTCAAGAGCTTTTTTGTTTTTTAATTCGCACTCCCAAATCCTAATAACCGTCCATCCTCTATTTTCAAAGTATTCGGTAATTTCTTTGTCGTGTTTCATGTTTCGTTCTCGTTTTTTATCCCAATATTCCTGATTGTCTTTCGGCTTTGTATTTCTGCAATCGTGACCGTGCCAAAAGCATCCGTCGACAAAAATTGCAATTTTCTTGTTAAGAAACACAAAATCAGGATGACCTTTGACCTTATAGTTACGACGCCAACCGTGAATATTGTTTTCTTTAAAAATCTGAATAAGCTTCAATTCTGTAGATTTGTTGTTTTTTGATCGCACCTTTTTCATTATTTCAGAACGCTTAGCTTTATCAAATATATCCGCCATTATATATCACCGCACATATTATTTTGAAAGATAAGTAATCCAATTTTTATCATAACCTACGGCATCTAAAACCTGTTTTTTATCAAGTTTATCCGGCTTTTTCACTTTTATAGCCATATAATTAGACGGTATTTCCTCAATAATTGTGAATTGAGATCCATGAGGCTGCCAAGTAAAACAATGTTTACCGTCAGCTTTGCTATATCCCTCTAAATTATTTTTCTTATTCCATTTAAAATCGTATAACTCGGAATCATATCGAACAGTGTCGGTTTCAAACACCATAAATTCATCAAAGGTTTTACCTTTAACTAATACAACTGTTCGAACAAACTTATATATTTGTCTGACGGCAGACACCCTTTCGTTCCATATATCCAACACAAGACGACCAATATAATTCGGGTCTTGATGAAGAATATTATCTTCTTCAAAGGAGTAAGCCGGAGAATTACGACCGCTTATTAACCTAACCGTCTTCTGATTTAGTATATTTTTAGACGATGAGATAACCGTCTTAGCGCCCCAGCAGCAACTGCCAAGTATGATATCGTCTAATCCAACGTTAGACGGTTTCCATGTCGCATTAATGCAATTAGCAAATATCTGCTCCCACTCATTTCCCTCCAACGAGTAAGAATCTTTAGTAGCCATAAGATATACTAACTCTTTTCCAAGCGTGTCTATAAAAGATTTTGGAAATTTATTTAATTCATATGGCGGTTTCGCTTTATTGACCGTTCTTAATTTGGGTTCGTTAGACATAAATTATCCTCCCTTTATGCGACACATTACCTCAAAAAATATTATATCACAAAAAGAAAAAGTTGTCTATACCTAAAGAATAATTTCAATCGTTAAAAATAAGTGGAATAAAGTTGTCGAGTACGCACGAAATTAAATTGACAGGAACAGCATTGCCGGTTTGTTTTCTTATTTGAGAATCGTTGACAACAATTTTAAACGAGTCCGGGAATCCCTGTAATCTAAGTAATTCCCTGGGAGTAAATCTGCGCTCACCGTTTACTAGAAGATAATTATAAGACGCTCCGGCTCTTAACGCGCAAGAATAGGGATATGAAGAAATGTTTCCCGTTTTGTTTTCATGCCAAACGCTAAGTTCATATTCAGATGTGTGCATAGATTTTCTTTTTTTAACAATAGCGTCGGAGGCATAATACTTTTTAGGAACGTCAGATTCTAATATATCCGTCAAAGTTTTCCCATCAGTAATTTTATCAGGCCATTTCATATTAAACGGTTTAGTTGAACCTACGATAACAACACGTTCTCGTTTCTGAGGCAAACCGCAGTCCAATGCGTTTATAATTTTATGGTCTACATAATAACCTAAATTTTTTAGAACGTTCATAATTGTGGCAAAAGTTTTTCCACCGTTATGTCCAACTAAACGTTTTACGTTTTCAAGCACAAATGCCTTTGGTTTCTTCTCTTTCAAAATTCTTGCAATATCAAAGAAAAGCGTACCCCTTGTATCGTTAAAACCTTTGCCAAGTCCTATTATACTAAACGGCTGACAAGGAAACCCGCCAAGCAATAAGTCGTGGTCAGGAATGTCCTTTTCATTGATTTTGGTTATATCACCGTATGGGTATTCGCCAAAGTTTGCGTTATAACTTTCTCTGGCGTATATGTCTATGTCAGAACTAAAAACGCATTCGCTTTCAATGCCAAGTTTATCAAACGATCTATTGCAAGCATATCTAAATCCGCCTATCCCACAAAACAAGTCAATAAATAAAATATGCTTAGCTAATTGAATATTTTCATTTTCAACTATAAAAAGTTGATCTATTGGAACTTCAAGAACTTGAGATATTTTCATTGCAATATCTACGGACGGAATAGACTGTCCATTCTCAATCGATATAATAGAACGTCTGGAAACGCCTATAGATTTAGCAAGTATATCTTGCGTTATTGTTTTTTCTTCTCTGCATACCTTAATTGTATTTGTCATAATTCACACATACCTTTTAATAGTAGAATGTGAAGGATTCTTCACATTTAGTATTATAATGCTTTTAAACCAAAATGTCAAGTCAATTTGATAAGATCAATATGTCTACAGTTCAAATTTAATATGAATGTAATGAAAATATAGTTTATTTTACATAATCATACAACTAATTTTGTTGCATTTGGTGATAGCAATTTAAATAAAGTTGTGATATACTTCTTGTCAAAGGAGGAAATCACGATGAATAATATAAAAGAGCTATATTATGGAAACATATCACCATCAACGCAAAAATTTGTTAAAGGCTCAGAATACGCTAAACAGCTTAAGTCAAATGACGATTTGATAGAGCGACTTAAGGCACTGCTTTCATCAGAAAATATGAAAATAATTGATGAAATATGTGAAAATTACAGCAATTTAATATCTATAAGCTCAGAGGAAAACTATGCCTCAGGATTCAGGGACGGTGCAAAGCTAATGCTTGATATACTTATAGGTGAAAACAAGAATTTGAGAGTCATTCCGACGGAAAATGCTTAAATGTGTGAAATTATTTTTAGGCAACACCACACAAGAATTGCCTGTCAGCTTTGATACACCCCCTATGTCACATTGCGACGACATAAATGCATAACAGACCCCTGTGTCAAAAATAAATTTCCTGTGCAAAACAGAAAAAGATGTCAAAAGGCCTTGACAAGAGTATCATATTGCGATACCATAGAAGTGACGATATAGCTTGAAGCAGTCTGCAAAGATTTAAGAGTCTTTGCAGGCTTTTTTGTTTGCTTAAAAAATTTTTCATCAAAGTGCCGCAGTGTTATCTTGTATGCGCCGCACAGTTAAAATACAATAAATTTAAAGGAGGACTGATAAAATGAAGAAGTTTGATTCAAAGTCCTGCGAGGAGATTATGACCACTGTGTACGAGCCGATCGAGTTTGTAGTTGACAATATGATTGCACAAGGTCTGTATATTCTTGCAGGTGCGCCCAAAGTGGGAAAATCATGGTTATCGCTCGACATCTGTATGTCTATAGCAAAAGGAGAAAAAGTGTTAGGTCAGGAAACTTCAAAAGGAACAGTTTTGTATCTGTGCCTTGAGGACAGCTTTGAGCGTATTCAGAAACGCTTATACGAGCTGACGGACGAGCCTACAGATAGACTGCATTTTGTGATTATGTCTGATTCAATTGGTAATGGCTTAGAGGAGCAGATAAGCGACTTTAAATCTAATCATACTGATCTGAAAATAGTGTTCATAGACACTCTGCAAAAGATTCGTGAGTCGACTGAAAACAGTTATGGCTCTGATTACAAGGAACTCTCTGTTCTGAAAAGCCTTGCAGACAAGCTAGGAATTGCCATCGTACTTGTGCATCACACTCGGAAGTGTTCTGACAGCGACCCGTTCAATATGATTTCAGGAAGCACAGGACTGAGCGGAAGTGTCGATGGCAGTATGATTCTAATTGAAACGAAGCGTGGAAGTCGCACGGCAAAGTTGTACTGTGTTGGTCGTGATATTGAAAATCAAGAAATTGCTCTTGTTTTTGAAAATAGTCGATGGATCGTTACAGATGAGCTCAAACAAAGCGAGCCTGATCTTTTTTCTTTTGCTGTTCATGATCTTATGTTGGAACGAAAGGATTTTAAAGGTTCTGCGACAGAGCTTGCTACTGAATTGAGCAAAACTCTTTGCAAAGAAATATTTTCAAACTGCATCAAAAAAGAATTGATGCGTCACGCTTATGAATTACAAGGCTATGGCGTAACTTTTAACTCAAAAAGGAGTAACGGTCAGCGGTTAATAATTCTGAAATATGATTTAAAAAGTGACAGCAGTGCCGCCAAAAAACTTATGCCCGATGTGTGTAAAAACGCTGACCCTGCCGTCACTGAAACTGACATCAGATGTTTGGAAAAGCCTTTAAATACGCTGTTTGATTGTGTTGATGAAAATAAAAGGACTTCCAAAACTGTTGTCCCTGTTAAGTATGATGCTGTCCCTGCCTGCAGCAGCGCTGACCCTGTTAATCTCGAAAAGACTTTTGAAGTAAACCTGATGAGTCTTGATGAAGTTTTGAATATGTCCGCAAATAAAATTAGAACTCAGCTTGCAAGTCATGGTATTAAAGTTCCGCCGTTGGAATTGAAAAATTAGCGAATGTCAACCGATTTGTGCCCTCGTATTTTCAGTCGGGCAAAGTTATCGACAGAGAGAATAAAAGCACCGCTCGAGCGATTTGTGAGCCGCTGTTGGCGATACAGAAGAATAGCTTTGATTTAGCGATGAAAAGTAAGGCGGCAACTTATGCAAATTCTGAATTTTCTACGCTTTAATATTTCATTGCAGGTTAAAGTCATGGCGTCTGAAGCCGCCATGACGTTCACAGCGGACAGCAAAGCTGACCGCAAAAGTGCCGAAAATACGACGTTTCAGCACAGGCCTTGTGCATATTTTCGGCGGTCGCCTCATGGAGTCAAAATACGGCTTTTTATGAAAATCAGGGGTCGCAAGTGCAGAAATGTGCGTAAAATCGGCATATTTTCAGGAGTCGTAAGAGAAAAAGGAGTGGATTTATGGCAAAAGAAAAAGTGGCTGTATATTTTCATCCGGAAAAAATTATGAAGAGTGAACAGGAGTATCAAGAGGACAACTGTGCCTCGAAAACAGAATTTATTGAGAAAGCTGTGAAGTTTTACATCGGCTATCTTCGTCAGCAGGAGGAGGTAAACTACCTCTCGCCGATGATAACCGAAACGGTCAAGGCACAGATCAAAGGTACAGAACAGCGGCTTGCAAGGCTGCTTTTTAAGGTTGCAGTTGAACTGGGAAAGCTCTCACATATAACTGCGGCGATCAATGATGTGGATGATGAAACGCTGGATAAGCTTCATGCTATGTGTGTGAATGAGGTTCGTAAAATCAACGGCATTATCGATTACGAGGACGCTGTTGATTTTCAGCAAAGCTAAGATGGAGCGTAACGAATACGAACCGAAAATTCAAATATGAACGGACTGAACTGATTTGTTTACACGAAAATTAACAATTAAGACAACGAAGTGGAGGGTGATAACACAATGCAAAGACAAAGAGAAATCCCCAAAATCAAATCCGTCACCGTTATCTACAACGGCGACAGTAAAACATTCGATACATTCATGGAGTCCATTATTCTTGATTATTTGAATACAGATAGTATGCCCAAATCTGACAGCAGTGATGTTGTTGGTAAGGTAGAAATTATTTTGGAATCTGCGTAATCGCTGGACTTTCAGGTCGTCTTGTGGTAGTGTCTGTTGTACCGCAGGCACACCATAGCGTGCCTGACAAATTAAAAGGAGGTCGATAAAATGAGAGCATGGTTATATTACCGACTGTCCAGAGATGAAGATGAGGAAATGAACAGTCTGCAAAATCAGCGGCAAATACTCGTTGATTACGCAGAGCAAAATGGACACGAGGTTATTGGAGAGAGCTTTGATGACAATGTTTCCGGAATGACGTTCAACAGAAAGGGTCTGGGCGAACTTGAAATTGCGGTCGATGAGGGTAAAATTGATGTTGTTCTGGTCAAGGATTTATCAAGATTGGGACGACACAGAACGCAAACGGAATTGTTCATTGACCATCTCAGACAGAACAATGTGAAAGTGATTTCCGTAACAGAGGGAATAGACAGCTTCAATGAAAATGATGATTTGCTTATTGGTTTCAAGCAGATTTTTAACGACTTTTATGCCAAAGACATCAGCAAAAAAGTCCGCAGCGGAATCAGACAAAAGCAGAAAACGGGACTTGTTGTGAATCTGCCTATGGGATATTACAAGGATAAAAATACAGATGAAGTCAAAATAGATGAGTTGGCAGCCGATATTGTAAGGGAAGTATTTAGCCTTTACATAAACGGTCACGGGCTTGTTGCGATAGCAAAAATTATGAACAGCCGGGGAATTAAATCTCCCGAATATTTTTCACACCGCAAAGCAGGAGCTCAGCGAACCGAGATGTGCAAGAAGTTTTTGTGGGCGCAAACCACAGTCAAAAGACTTATTCAGAATGAAATTTACACTGGAACGCTTGTAAACCACAAGACAGTGACAAGCAAAATTTACAAAACAAAGTCGGTTATTTCGAAAGATGAACGTTATCGACACGAAGATTTTCTTCCGGCGATTATCGATAAAGAAACATGGAAACAGGCTCAGATCTTGCTTGAAGCCCGTCTGAAATCGGGAGCGAGGGCAAGTGAAGGTAAAGTCATTCACCGTTATTCGGGCATGATAAAATGTGCCGAATGCGGAGCCAGTCTGATCGCAAAAAAGCGAAGTCTGAACGGTGTTCCGTACGTTGAATACTCATGTAACAGCTACAACCGATACGGAAAACAGTACTGCACTCCGCATCGTATTCACGAAAGTCAAATAGATAAATTGGTGATTGAGGAGCTTACTGAGTGGAGAGAGAAAATTATTTCTGAGAGCGATAAGTACGATAGAATCGTCCGTGAATGGGTGCGTAACAGACCGATTTACGAACAAAAAATCAAGCAGTACAACGACAGAATTTTGGTTATTAAAAATCAAATTGAAGAAATCATCATAGAACGTATCTCCGACCGTGAACACGCAGAGGTCTACAACAATATGATTTTAAAGCGTGAGGAGCAGATAGCCGAATTTGAAAAGAAAATTTCAGACTGCAAAGTATATGATAAGATCAGCAGGGAACGACACACACAACTAAAAAGCACCGCAGAAATGCTTGATGAAATTCTCGAAAAAGGGGAGTTGTCAGACGCACAGCTGCGAATCCTTGTCCATAGAATCGTAGTTCATCAGAATGATGATAAGAGCCTTGATATACGGCTTGAGTTTAATGGGAATTTCGAGGATAGCGTGGCGGTTTATGTGGAGTGTGAAATTGCATAATTAAGAAAATTGGCATACACTCATCTTTACTTAATGTGTAAAGCTAAGGTGTATGCCAATTCTTTTTATATACTTATATGAACAAAAAGTCCCTAAAATAGGGACTTTTTAGTTGGTGCGGGTGACAGGACTTGAACCTGCACACCATAGGGCATTAGAACCTAAATCTAACGTGTCTGCCAATTTCACCACACCCGCGTATTTAATTTTCACTGCCAAATTTATACTGCCGACAGCCACAGTCCATGCGGATTTTATTTTTCAATGTAGTAACACAGCCAAAATCTTGCGTGTCTGCCAATTTCACCACACCCGCATATTTCTTATTTAATATTTAAATTCCCTTTTCAGAATTGCATAAATATAAAAATCATTATATATTTCATTATTTTCTTTTCGTGGAAACAGTTCCTTATGTTCTGCTTCTTTGCGCATTCCAATTCGTTCAACAAGCTTTAAAGATTTTATATTTCTTGAATCTATCTCAGCAAAAATACGGCGGATGCCAAGGGCGGAAAAAGCATATTTCATCATTCCGCAGATGCTTTCGTAAGCGTATCCTTTACCTTGAAAATTCCTGTTAAAAGTATATCCGATTTCATAGCTGCCGAAACCTTTATCTGAAAAGTATATCTTTCCTATAACTTTATCATTTAAGACAACCGCAAAAAACTCCTCGCTTTTTGAGAAATTTATTGCTTCTTGAACACAGGCTTCTCTTGTAAAAGTTTCATAAGGTTCAAAATAAGTAACTTCAGTATCAGTTAAAATATCTGCTAAATCATCATAATCATCCGGAATAAATTTTCTCACCGATAAGCGCTCTGTCGTAAATAATGCAGTCATAATTACTAAACCTCAAAATATAAAGTCATGTCTTTTATATTGTATTTTACCTATCAACAGCCGCAAGAATTAAATGCACTGTAGTAACGCAAACGAAATTTTGCGTGTCTGCCGGTTTCACCACAGGCGCATATTAGAAATAATAATACTTATTTATTAGAACAAGACCATTCCTGCACCTAACCCTGCTTCTTCACGAGTGACAAACCCGAATTTTTTATAAAATGCATCCTTGCCTTTGGAAGCGCCTAAATAAGTTCTAATGTCAAGATTATCTTTTTTAAATTCGTCAACCTTATTTATGAGATATTTCATTATACTTGAACCGACTTGTTGTCTTTGATATTCAGGCAAAACCATAATATCCTGAATATACAAGAACATTGCCGTATCACCTATGAGTCTTCCGAAACCGATAATTTTGTTATCGTCATATGCGCAAATCGAATAAACAGTATTTTTCAGTGCTTTTTCAACAATTTCTCTATTAGTACAACCCCAGCCAACAGAATCGGTAAGTGTATTGAATTCATCAGCAGTTGGCGTTGCTTCAATATATTGTATCATTTTCTGTACCTCATTTAATCATATATTTTAGTAACGCAATCAAAATCTTGCGTGTCTGCCAATTTCACCACACCCGCATATTTAATTTTTCATGTATAAATCCGAATTTGTCGTTTTTGTTTGTTTCTTTACGCCATAAATAACTCCATATCAATACACTCCCATACACCTATCGGCATCTCACATTTTCGCCTGCTGTACTCTCTAAATCCAATCGACTCGTAACAAAATCTTGCGTTATCATTATTTGCAAATACACCTAAATCAATTCGCTTCGCACTTAAATTGTCTTTAACATACTCTATTCCAAGACGCAACATTTCCTTTCCGTATCCTATGCCTCGTAAATCAGGATTTAATATAACAAATCCAAATCGAACAGTAGAGTCAACATCTTCTCTTGGATATCGGATTATAAAATGACCTAATAAATTTTCTTTCTCATCTACCGCTGTGAGTGGAATAAATCTTCTGGTTTCAATCTGTGGCATATAGTTATTGTTAATGTCAGTTTCAAGAAGCGGAAATTTATTAAACCTATCAGCCGACCATCTGTATAATTCTTCTTCGGTTCTAAGCCATTTACAGATAATTGCTGCATCTTCTTTTATATAATTTCTTAGAACCATATTTCCTATCTCCTTCACAAATACTGCAATATATAAGTGAAATTAACACAAAATAATAATTTCACCGTAGTAACGCAATCAAAATCTTGCGTGTCTGCCAATTTCACCACACTCGCATATTAATTTTTTTGTTATTTAACATGCTTGCCGAAACAGAATTAATAGTAATGTTAAATTAATTCCAATGCTCTTTTATACAATGGGTCTAATTCACAACCGCAGCTTCCGCATTCTATATCGGCTTGCTTAATTGATGATACTAAAGTGTCTTTATCAGCTTTTCCGTCTAACCATTGTTGTGCAGGAATAGATATTAAATCCCAACCGGATGCAACAAACTTCTCCATAATAGATTTTAATTCTTCCATAATGTTGATCCTTTCAAATTTTCAATACCGATTCGTCAAGCAGATTTTATCATATTATTCCACTTGTCGATCAAAAAAATTAATTTACTGTAGCTATGCAACCATTATGATGTTTTAGGATTACGCCATTCAGTCAAACCATTTGCACTTCGTCCCATTACAACACTTGCAGCAGTTGATGGACTACTGAATATCTTATTTTCTGTAAAAATCCATTCTTCATTTATGATATTATTTTGAATCAATTTTTCTCTAAGATTCTGAATATTTTTAGGGCAGGAATTTGTAACATTATTGGCAATTTGTGAGTTTTTTAAAACAACAAAACC
>OGPQ01001229.1_pt1 | contig 18505 bp, 14 predicted proteins | sample 1552971 | NCBI WGS metagenome assembly OGPQ01 (sample SAMEA2580232, study PRJEB22360) | human gut metagenome | biome: human gut; feature: human-associated habitat; material: faeces | place: Denmark | collected 2008/2010 | reverse complement strand
TCCTTCTCTGCATCAATCCTCATCGATCGGAACTTATAGATGTAGAAAGGCTTGCTATGCAGACCTATTCTTTCCTGCTTGTAGATGACAGGAAGACCATCTTCCCATCTGATGCAAAGCGCACAAATAAGCATGAGCGGAGAAAACACGACGAGGCACATACCCGCTATGATAAAGTCTGTCGTTCTTTTCATTTCTTTGCTTTTTGTATTCGATGGATTGTTAATATATGGAGTAGGGTGTATGTAATGATGTCAATACATAGAATCCAAGTGAAGTTGCATCCGATGTGGAACAGTAAAAGGTTGAAGATGATATATCCCAGTTGGAGCATCAGAATGGCAATGAGAGCCTGATGCTGGTTCATTCCTAATGCCATGAACTTATGATGTATATGACTTTTATCAGCATCGAAGATAGGCTTCTTATAGTGTATTCGATGAATGATAACCCTTATCACATCAAATGTGGGAACAATCAACAGACTGTATGCCAGTACGATTCTTTCTGAAGATAATGGCATGATATGGGGATTATGCATCATAGATTTTACAAAGAGAAATCCCATGATAAATCCTAAAGTCAGGCTTCCTGCATCACCCATAAAAATCTTACGGTTCTTCTCGGGATTTCCAAACAAATTGAAACGCAGATAAGCGATAAGCACACCTACGAGGCCTGCAATCAATATGCAGTAGGCAGTCAGGTCGGTTGAGAAAAATATGTATAAGAATCCTGTCAGTCCGATGATAGATAGTCCCGCAGAGAGTCCGTCTATTCCGTCGATGAGGTTCATGGCATTATCCACAAACACCAACAGCAAAACTGTGAGTACAGCGCCTATATAAAAAGGTATCTCATAGATACCAAATAATCCATATAAGTTGTTGATATATAGACCACATGCTGGCAGAATACTTGCAGCAATGATCTGAACAGCAAATTTGATTTTAGCATCCAGACCAATGAGATCATCTACTATACCTACCGAATATATAAGCAGAAGGCTGATGAGTAAGCCTAAAGTCCATGTGCTCACCTGCAGTTTTTGTCCTTGTGCTTCCGAACTCATGATCAGAGTGACAATGAGGAAAGACAGTAACATGCTGGGAGTAAAGGCAATACCACCCAAACGTGGAATCAAACATTTATGTACCTTTCTTTGGTTGGGTATATCGTATAGTTTCTTTTCTTTGCAGAAATTGAGCAGTACTGGGATAAAAATAAATCCACAGATTGTGCTCATCGCAAAGGCACCTATGACAGGGAGGATATAGTGTATCATTGTTGTTCTATTTCTTTATTATTCCGTTTTGGATTGTGTGTATTTACTTTTCTTTATATATATAACCCCTAACTTTAACAATTATTGCATAGTAATCAAAAAAATGAATTTTTTGTTGTAAGTATGTATAAAATGTTTCCTCTTTGTTGGTCCAACGAGCATGGTTCATCATACTTTAGTTCTGCCATGGTGCGAAAAGATGCGCGTAAGCGAACGATTAATTTCTGATGTTTTCATGAAAAATATTTGGATGGTATTGAAAAAATGTGTATTTTTGTGCTAAAATATTAGCAATATGAACAATCCAAAGCGCATCCCATACGGCATGATGAATTTTGTGGCGTTGAGAGAAGAAAACTGTTATTATGTGGACAAGACGAGGTTTGTTGAAGAAATAGAGCATGCCAACATGTATTTCTTCTACATACGTCCTCGTCGTTTTGGGAAGAGTCTTACCCTTTCAATGTTGCGTCATTATTATGATGTGAATGAGGCTGATAAATTTGAAACATGGTTCAAAGGATTGTATATAGGTGAGCATCCTACACCTTTGCATAACAGCTATTTAGTACTTTATTTTAATTTCTCTGTTGTCAATGGAGAAATTAGTTCCTATAGAGAGTCTATGGATTCGTATTGCAATACGGTCTTTACTTCTTTTTGTGAGAAGTATTCACGGCTTTTGCCGGAAGATGCCTTGATAAAACTGAAGGAGAAAAAGGGAGCAGTAGAACAACTTTATTGTGTGTGCGACCTTTGTGACAAAGCAGGTCAAAGTCTCTATCTCTTCATCGATGAGTATGATCATTTCACTAATACAATACTTTCAGAGGTTGCGCGTCAAGATGACTATGCTTCGGAGACACATGGTACAGGATATCTTCGCTCCTTCTACAACGCAGTTAAGTCAGGTACAGATTCAAGCATCAAGCGAGTATTCCTGACAGGAGTGAGTCCTGTGACGATGGATGATCTTACAAGCGGTTTTAATATAGGAACCAATTATTCACTCGATTCTCGTTTTAACGAGATGACAGGATTTACAGAGGTAGAAGTACGTGCCATGCTGCAAGAGTACTCAGAATATTATGATTACAATCATTCTATAGATGAATTGATTCAGATAATGAAGCCTTGGTACGACAACTATTGCTTCGCCAAAGAGTCTTACGGAAAAACTACAATGTATAATTCCAATATGGTTTTGTACTTTATGGATAAATATCTCAATAATGGTTGTGTGATTCCTGAGGACATGTTAGAGGAGAACATCCGTATTGATTACAATAAGCTTCGTATGCTTATTCGTAAAGACAAAAATTTTACCCATGATGCATCTGTTATTCAAGACTTGGTAACTTGTGGCTTTGTCGTAGGTGAGTTGAAGTCAGGTTTTCCTGCAGAGAGAATCTGTGAGCCCGACAATTTTATTAGTCTTTTGTACTATTTCGGTCTTGTTACAATAGCAGGAACTTATCGTGGAAAGACCAGGTTTGTGATACCTAATGAAGTAGTGCGTGAGCAGGTTTTCAAGTACCTGTTGGATACTTATGATGAGAACGGATTGTCCGTAGATGTCCGTAAGCACGACGGATTAGAAGAAGGATTGGCTTATGATGGTAATTGGGAACCCTATTTTCAGAACATATCAGACACCATTTATCTTTTTTCCTCACAACGTGACAAACAGAAAGGCGAGTCGTTTGTACATGGTTTTACCTTGGCAATGACTTGCCAAAATCAGTTCTATAGACCAGTATCAGAATACCCTAATCAGGAAGGGTATGCCGATATTTTCCTCTTGCCATTGCTTGACATTTATAAAGATATCCAGCATTCCTACGTGGTAGAATTGAAATACGTGAAGTCAAATGCTTCAGAAGCAGAGATAGAAGTAAAAACTCATGATGCGGAGAAACAAGTATGTAAGTATGCAGAAACCGAAATGGTAAGGTTGGGTGCGAGGAGCACTCATCTCCATCGTATTGTGATAGTATATCGTGGAGTCGAAATGGTTGTATGTAAAGAATTATAGATTAGCTTGGTTGTCGATAGATTCAGTACTATTCCTGCTGTTTTTCATTAAAAATATTTGGATGGTATTGAAAAAATGTGTATTTTTGTGGACTATATATAAACAATGATCACGCGGGGATAAAACAAAAGAATCAAAACGATGAAGCAAAATAGGAAATTGCCTTTGGGCATACAGGACTTTGAAGAGATGCGTAGAGATCATTATATCTATGCTGATAAGACCGATATGGTTTGGAAACTGGCTAATGGTACTAAATATAATTACCTGAGCCGTCCACGCCGTTTCGGTAAGTCTCTTTTGTGTTCTACCTTAAAGTGTTATTTTGAAGGTAGAAAGGAACTCTTCGAAGGTCTCAAGATTATGGAACTTGAAACGGAGTGGGTTAAACGTCCTGTTATCTATTTTAGTATGAGTTTGGGTGGTTCTTCTGCTAAGACGCTTACAGAATATTTGAACAATGTGTTGTCTTCATACGAGAATATATATGGCAGAAATCCGAATGAGCAGTCATTAGGTAATCGTTTAAACGGTATTATTCAAAGAGCATACGAGCAGGCGGGAGTTCAGATAGCTATTATCGTTGATGAGTATGATGTTCCTTTGCAGCATACTTATGAGACCAATCATCATGATGCGTGCCGTGAGATATATCGCAATTTCTTTACTGGATTAAAGGACTATGGTTACTGCATCAAGTGCGTGTTCATTACTGGCATTACTAAGTTTACTCAAATCAGTTTGTTTAGTATGCTTAATACATTAACTAATGTCAGTTTTCGTAATGAATACGCAGCGATATGCGGTTTGACTAAAGATGAAATTCAGTTCTATTTTTCAGAACAGCTATCAGAATTGGCAGATAACTATTCAGTCACGAAGAGTGCCCTTATAGATACTATGAGTTCTATCTATGATGGCTATCATTTCTCACGTGCTCTTATTGGTGTTTACAATCCTTTTAGTGTATGTAATGCATTGGCCAATCTGCGCCTTAATTCTTATTGGATAGCTTCTGGCTCCAATGAGATGTTACTTAAGGTTTTGTGTAAATTCATCAACGAGATTCCTGAATTAGACAATTGTTTGATAGATTCAGACTATTTGGAAATGAGTGATGTCAATATGAATGATCCTAAGCTCTTCCTTTATCAGTCTGGTTATCTTACAATCAAGAAGGTGGTTGGTAGCAGTTATATGTTAGGTTATCCTAACCGAGAAGTGCGAAATGCGATGTTTGGTATGATTCTTCCTATCTTGTTGCATAAGGAGTCTTCGCAAGTAAACAATGCTATTCAGGAATTGAAGATTTCGATGCTTGCAGCTAATATTGATAGGAGTATGCTTTGTCTTAAGCAGTTGTTAGCTGGCACCCCTTATAGTACACAAAAGAAGGAGAGCTTTGTTTTTGAGGAACATTTTCGTTTTATTCTGAAGAATATTTTCTATCTCTGTGGCTTTAAGGTCTCAGAAGAGCAACAGGTGTCTGCAGGTAGAATAGATTTAGTGGTTGAAACCTCTGAAAATATCTACATTTTAGAACTTAAGATGTCAGATAATGGCGGCGTAGTTTCTGCCTCACATCAAATCGCTTCTCGTCATTATGCTGATGCCTATGCTGCATCCTCTAAACCTGTTATCTCACTTGCTCTTGAGTTTAATAGGCAGAGTAGGGGGTTGATGGATTGGAAGAAATTATGAAGGATATTTTTAGCTGATGTTAGCAACTCCGTCTTGCATATTCTCTGAAAATCTTGTAGATTATTACAAAAAACTACAAGATTTTCAGAATTGTTTAAAACAATTTTTAAGAATGTCTGAGAATAGCAGAGGTACATTACAATACTTTCTTCTCTCTTAACATATGGCTTATATTCTTTCGTTTTTTAAGTTCTATTGCAGCTGAAAGTGTGATATTTTCTTAAAGCAGTAGCTCCTAATGGGTTCCCATTTGCGAAAGATGCGTTAAAAGAAGAGTAAAATTTTGGAAAATCCGATGCCCCCTATATACAGAACGTTTTCACGCCTATGAGCTTCGTTGAGAGTTTGGTGGGAATTGGTGTAGCAAAGATTACTTCCGCTGCTGTACATTTGCTTTTAAAAGGCACTATTGTGCTCTTCGCAGGGCACATTTGTGTCATAAGTAGGCATTTTTACGGCATCAGTATTTATAAAAATGGATTACGCAAATACCCTTCACCCTTCATCTATCCCTCGGAATCCCCTGTGTTTATAGGGGTTTCAGAGGGAGAAGGGTACAATTTCACCCTTCATCACCCTTCATCTTTATGGAAATTGAAATTATTTAACCAGGTAACTACTCTGTACTCATATATCTAAGTAAACAACTAATGGTTAAATGTGCCCTGTCTTTACCTGTTGCCTCCATGAATTTTTGGGCTTGATTGTAAAGCTCGATTTGAGTTTTAGAAGTCCAATACTCTGAGCTATTCAACACATCTTTTCTATCCATGATTATTTCCTCTTAAAAGTCATTGAATAATTTCTTAATTCGTTTAATATCGGAGTTTTGTTCACCTTTATAGCCTCCCAAAACAACAAATACGTTTGGTTTCCTCATGATGACGTAGACTCTGATGTCATTTTATAGATATTTCCCATTGACTGACGCTTCGTAGAATCAGCAATCTTTGTTGTTTACATATTCGAATGGTCTTGTTTCATATTTTTCAGCCATATAAATGTTTGCTTTTGATACGCTGTTTAGTTTTTGCTAAACTTTATGTAAAGATAGTGAAAATAGTAATAACTTCCAAATTTTATTCTGTTTTTCAGAAAATTTGACTTTGTTTTTAACATTTAGCCCAGAGTATTGCAATGATTTCCCGTTTGCATTTTGATGGACAATAATCTTTTATCTGATTTCGTCTGACTGATAGGAACAAAACTCATGCTTCTATAAAGACCAGTATTAGTCTTCTATTATGACCCGTGCGAGCCGTCTATTATGACCCAGCTAAGGCTTCTATGCTGCTTGTGTTGAGGCTCAAATTCCTTTCGGGTGACAGGTGATGAAGGGTGATGAAGGGTGAAATTGTACCCTTCTCCCTCTGAAACCCCTATAAACACAGGGGATTCCGAGGGATAGATGAAGGGTGAAGGGTATTTTCCACACGAGAGTCTCACTACAGCAAGCACCAGCTACTCAAAGGAGTTCGCTGATGTCTTAAAAAAAATGAATTGTTGAGCAGAACAAGGAGAAGAAGGAATTCAACCAGAAAAAGAGAGAACGCAAGGCAGCAAGAACATTCAAGGGATTCTAAAACACGACAGTATTCCACAATTTATAAAATGCTCCATAATTCCGTGATTTGGGATTATGGAGCATTTTTCTATGCTTAAGACTGTTTGTGGGTCAAGAATCTGAGTTCAACCCAAATCGGTCATCAGAATTTGCCTGGATTTTATGTCTTTAGAAGGATGGATTTTGTTTGGCTTTTAACCCAAATCGGGCATTAGGCCATTTGGGGGGCAAGAGATCGTAGCCAGAGAGTTTCTCATGCCATGAATAGTATTTTCTTACGGTATCATAGCCTGAGCGGGATATGCGGTTGCGGTCGGTTTCGTTCTCCATCATCCTCATGCAAGCGTCGGCAAAAGCATGGTCGGCATCTTCGATGATGCAGTTGGTACCACTGACAAGTTCCGGAATTGCCCTTGAGATGAGCGACGACATCACCACAGGCACTCCCATACCCATAGCCACAAGCACCTTGTTCTGTATGCCGGCGGCTATCTTAACTGGCGCTATAGCCACACAGGAATCCTTCACGGCATCTGAAAGAACATCTACAAATCCCGTAACCACAACATTCTCATATTTCTCCGATAGTGCCATAATGTTTCTAGGAGGTTCCGCTCCTACTATATAGAATTTGGCTCCGGGCTTCTTCTTCAGAATCAGAGGAAAGATGTAGTTTACGAAATGCAACACTGCATCCTGATTCTGCAGGGTTCTCATATTGCCTACAAAGCATATCTTGTCATGGTCGTAGGAGTCGGGTATCTCATCCATACACTCCACACCATTGGTGTATAAAGCCAGCGAATGCTTGTCGCCCTCGGCAGATAGATAGTCGATGTCTGCCTGAGAAACGAGAACTACCTTTGGGAATTTCTTCATCACAAACCGCTCATACCTCTTTATGAGCTTGCGTTCGATGGCATAAATCACCTTTTTCAGCGACATACCCTTGAAACCGGAAGACAACGTATAGGTCTTCGACAAGGCATCTGTCATCTCCACGATGGATTGCGACTCCACTCCATGCTGAGTGAGATATGGCACCATCCTGAGCAGATGGCTGACGAAACGGTCTGGCTTCTCCTTAGCGATTACCATCCCCAGCAGCTTTGAATATTCCCGAGAGTAGTAGTAGCCACACTGTATGGGGCGACCGCTCAGCATATATTCAAGCGAGTATAGCATAGAGTTGGTCTTCTTGCGCTTTACTACGTATATCTTGTCATACAAAGTCTTTGCGGCTGCCATATCAGGATTGCCCTCACAGAAGGAGACGAGAATCAGCTCATGGCCGGCAGACTTCAGATATTTGGCTATATTGTTAATTCTCAACACGTCACCGCCATTTTCGGGAAAGGGGAAACGTGGTGTCAATATGCAGTATTTCATACGATATCAGTTATTTTCTATTCATATACTTTTTTACGCAGTTTGCTTATCGTAGCATAGATTCTCGAAGCAAACAGAAGGAAGTCGTATTTCAGTGGCTTTTTCAGATATGCCCCCATATAGCTACACGTAAGCCTCATCGCCACGGCAATTCTTTCCGAATATCGATGGTGCGCACGGGAAGCGGAGTGTTCTCTTGCCCTCACATTGTATACGGTGTCGGCATTGGGGACAATCTCCATCCTGGTAATCCTGTCGGACACGATGAACATGAACAGGGCATCTTCACCAAGCTTGTGTTTCGTGTCAAACCTCCTGTCTCCTATCACATCTCTGGGTATCAGCTTTCCACATGACGTAGACAGGAAGCTCCGCGAATTGAACAATGTCAGCTTGGTGCATTCCCTGCATCGCTTGTAGGCTGATGTGAGGAAATACGGCAGGTGCTCACGGGTTTTGTCGTCGACAAGATAGAAATTGGAATTCACCACCAATGCAAATCTTCCAGTACAAGTAGTTCTGGTATCATGAGCATGACAACGTATGTTGCCATGACAACGACATTAATTTTAATCGTTAATAAATGTTTCATATATATTACAAACTAATTATTTAACGCTAAGGCTTATTCTATATTGTATTTGGAGTTTCGACCATTCACCAATCATATCATAAACTTCTTTAAAAGCAATTATACATTGGCATGATAACTGAAACCAGTTCTTTGTGCATAGACATAGTGGCATTGTCGTATTATGATGCAAAAGTAGCAATTAATTCCGACATGCCAAAACATTTTATCAGCAAACTACCATTTACTTTGTTTTTATCGAAATAACTCTCTAAATACTTTAAGTGCAAAGGCATTTGAATATTTTGTTTCAAAGATAGAACGTGAGTATACGTTATATCTTGGAACTGGATTTTCTGAGAAATATTTTATGGTATCTATATATTCTTTTGCTGTGTTACAGAGTTTACCACAAGACGAAGTGTCAAGCTCATAACCTTCAAATGATTCTTTAGAACCTATGATGTTTTTACCGTACATCAAAGCTTCGCATGTTTTTACCTTCATTCCGCTCCCCGAAAATATTGGAAATATCATGAAGTCAGCTTCTTCGAAGTATTGAGACAGGTCTGGTACATTTGAGAGAACTGTAATATCTTTGAGGCATGTTTCTGAATTCTTTAACAAATCCATATCTTTACCAATCACTTTGAAATCGATATCCACATGTGGTAACACATTTTTCACAAACCATAAAAGACCTTCTGAGTTAGCAGGAAAGTTGCTTCCTATAAAGTAACATTTAGGTTTTTTGTTGGTAAGAATTTGTAGGTCATAGTCCTTGCCTTCACACTTGTCGTTGAAAGTTACGGGAACTATCGCATCAAACTTTTTTCCATATTCCTTTTGCAGAATATTACAATCTCTTTCACACAAGCCTATAGATATATTTGCGTTCTTTATACTATATTCGTCATTCTTAGCAGCACAATTAATAATGATATTTCTAAAAGGCAACTTTTTGCTCACTCTTGCTTCATAGTAATATCTCTCTATATTGTGAAAGAAACTAATAACTTTTCCTTTATACCCATTTTTTTTTAACTTCTTGGTTATTATTCCAAAAAGACTCGTGTTTATTAAAATATAATCGTAATTATTCGACATTTTTATAATGGATTTAAGTTTGCTATGAGTCAAACCATTAAAATAGCCAAATGGAAAAAGAAATGCAGCGAAAGCTAATGATAACAGACTACGTTTCTTTGTATTGTTTACGAAATAGAAATCAACATTTTCTTTTCCAAGAATTTGTGTAACCATTTCCGCATTGCGTTTGTTTACAAGGCTTCCTCCGTCGTTTACGGTATGGAAGTCTTGGAAGTATATTAATAAAGCCCTTTTCATAAAGTGTTATTTGCTAGGTAGTGTATTGATTTTATTTTTAATTTCTGCCTTTAGCTTTAAAAGCATTTCTTCCAGATTCTTGTCGTGTTTACCACAAAAAGATTTTAGCTTACAACGGACTATTAGAAGGTTGGTATTTCGCAATCTGTTTTTCAAAATATCAATTGCAGCATGTCCTTTTTTCTCATTCTGAAATACTGCTACATCAATTAGCTTTAGTTCGTATTTAAGGTCAGGCTTACGTTCTTTTACTAAGTGAATGTAGTGGAGATTTGGATTGTATACCATCTTTTTATAGCCAAGTTGCCACATACGATAATGTATGTCTTCCTCTTCGCCATACATAAAAACAGACTCATCGAAAAGTCCTGCATGTTCAAACATTTGCTTACGGATATAAAAGCAAGAACCAGAGAAATGCATGTATTTTGCAATGTAGTGGTCGTAGCGGTTGCATATCGATGACATGATAGTCTGTAGATATCCGTTTATGGCATAAGTGCAGGTGAATGAGTTTGTGCTCGGTAGGGTATGAGTAAGCATCTGCTTCATACCATACATTGCCAATTCATAGTCGTTCTCGAAAGCTTCTACTGCAGTCTTGAAAAATGGCTCTATTAGTCGCACGTCAGGATTCATGATTAGAATCACAGGTGCTGTAGCCTTCTTGATACCAACATTATTGCCTTGACCATAGCCACCGTTATGGGTATTTTTTATCAAAACGATGTCGTTGCCATATAGCTCCTTTAGTTTTATGAACATGGTATCTGTATCGCGACTGTTATTGTCGACGATGATGAGTTCAATCTCAGACAAAGGAATGTCAGAGAACTTCATAATCGAGCTCACGCAATCGTAGATGTCGTGTTCGGAGTTGTAGGTTACTATGATTATTGATAAACGTTTCATGTTAATATTACATAATAGGATTAATTTTTTTTCTAGTCATTTTCTTTCTTATAATAAAAGGAAGAAGATATGGCACCATAGGAATTTGTCGTGCTCGTTTTTTGGGTAATAGATGCTCGAGTACTTCTGTTATGGCAATCTGTATCTTTAATAGAGTTCCATATAACTTATGATATTTTTTTAGACATTCTGCCATTTGTTTAGCATAGTTTATGTCTACTCCATCTGTAAAAATATTATTATAAAGATTTAAAACACCTTGGAATACAGCAGTATCGTATTTATGCCCAAAATGTAATCTTAAGTATTTAAAGAAATTTTCTGATGCATATATATGACTATTAAAATGATCTGAAGAACAGATTTTCTTTGATACAGAATCATTGCAATAGAATATCCTGTAGCCATAATCGGCTTTTGTCTTGCAATAGTCGTATTTCAAACCTGCCAATATTGCACGAAGGTTGAAATCTGCATCTTGTAGAGATAAGAGATTTGTATCCCATTCTAGAGAATTCCTACGTATAGATGCTGTACGATAGATGTTCGACCATACGATAAATGGAAGCTCTCTTCGTGCGAAAGCCTTAATATCGTCTTTGTAAACCTTATAGCCGAAAATGAATTCTTTTGCATTTGCATTAAAGTCTTCATCAACTAAAGTGGCTGAAGGAAATACCATAAAGTCTAAATCTGGGCGTTTGGTAATTTCAGAGACCCTTGTACCTAAACATGTTGGTGTAATATAATCATCAGAGTCAAAAAAAACAATATATTCTCCACGGGCTTTCTGAAGACCTATATTTCTACATGTCTGTGCGCCTTTTGGCTCAATATTTCTATGTATAATCTGTATGTTGTCATATACTTCATATTTCTTTAAGTACTCCAATGTTTCTTGGTTTGAGCCATCATCTATGGCAAGCAATTCCCATGAAGTGAATTTGTTTGCAATGATGCTGTCTATCATTTTTCCTGTCAATATTTTCTTATTGAAGAAAGGAATAACAATAGATAGAGTTGGTGATGTTGATGTGGGATTATGAAAACTATTCTTCATCGCTTTTGAAATTTATGGAAGGGTAGTAATACAAAGTATATATTAAACCAAAGAAGAAAAAGAAAGGGAAAACTTCCATTGTTGACATGAAAAGAAAAACGCAAGTTCCCATAAGAACAATAGTGGCAGTCTTGTCAATATGCCCTATTAACCGTCGAAACATAATAACAATAGATAATAGTAGTATCGCTATTAGAGTTAGTCCACCATTTAACAATATACTATATATAAAATTGTGAGGACCGATGGCAAAAGACTCCATGTTTGCAAGATACCATTCCTTATCAACAAATCCATATCCTAATATTGGCGATTCTACAAATTTTTTGCCCGCAGCATCCCAAAGTTGTGTACGATTGGTAAATGTAATATCTTTGCCTAAAACATCTTCAATGATATATACAGCCATCTTGTTATTATGCAATCCTTCTCCATTAAAACAAACGCCAAATTGAAATATGAGATAGAATATAAAAAAGCATATTAGACATATTTTCTGAATTTTTACAGATGGAATTAAACAAAAAAGTGTGAATAAGATGATACATGACAAAGATGTCATGGATCCAACAAGGGCCAATATTGTTATAGAGGTGATGGAAAGAAAAATAAAGTTTACAATCCACCATTTGCTGAAGCGAAAACATAATATAGTTAGAGTAAGTGCGAATATAAGTCTACTTCCAATCTGATTATAGTTGCCACCTAGTAAATGACTATCAAAAGTATCTTTGGCTGCAAACATCCAGTCTGGAAAAATAATCATTATTAGAAGATTTAAATATGCACACAATGATAATACTATAGCAAAAGTCTTTGCTACAACGTTAGGCTTCTCCCATTGGTTGTATATTAACATTAATAATATTAATTCGATTGAACGGTATAATGCCGTTTTTAAATCCGTACCATTTATAAATGTTGATACAATTATTACAATTAGGTATGTCAGAACACAAGCATCGAGGTAAGTTATATAAGGTTTCTTGATAAATAGTACACTTAATCCCAAGAACGATATACAGCATAGACCCCATACAAGATAAGAGCATCCTTGTAGAAAGTCAAATGCTGTAAAACTAACACTGACATTTAGGATAAGTAAAGTCAGTATGCTTACTTGAATTATGAGTTGTGTATTTATTTTATCAGTCATACCTTTTCTTTAATTATAGTGAGGTCTCCTAATATCTTTAGAAAATCGGGTGTATAGAAATCGTTAAAACCTCCAGCGGATGTGAAGGTTAGTTCACCAAAATATGGCTTGTTATCTACTTCATATAAGTCTACACGTACCTCGGGAAATCCTTTTGATAAAACTGATGCTACTTTAAGCATCGTATCAAGTGATTTAGGACGTGGCATTGTAGTTTTTGCCAATTTGTAATGTGGAGTGGAGATAGAATATTCAGGATGGAAATTCCAATCCAAATCATATACGCCTACTTCTACAGATGTAGAAGTTCGATTGTAGCAAGCCCATATATATGCAGGCTTTCCATTAAAAGACCATATTTTATAGTCTATCAATGATGATGTTGCTATAGGCTGCTTTTTGATGTCTAATAATTCTTCAGCAATAATGCATGGTGGAATCTTATTATAGTGTGGTTCGCCCATAGAGTCTCCGAATTTTACAGAGAGCATCTTTTTGAAACGAGCTGTCCATTCGTTGATGTTAATGGTTGACTTATCATTGCAAATAAAAACTTCACCACTACCATTGTTGGTCTTCATGATGAATTTTTTAGGTAACGCATGCCAATCTATATCTTCAGGCTTTTCCCATTTGCCATAAAGCTTTACGAGCATATCTGCAAATCCCATTTTTGCAATATGTTCTCTAACGAGGTATTTGTCTGTGAGCTTTGTCCAAATCTCTGTGTTAGAATTGAACTTTAGCCAGTTTATTTTTTCGTTGATATCTTTAGGGTCTTGCCAATTTAATGCATGTTTAAATCCTCTTTTGTATTGAATTGAAACAAGAGTCTTTGGTGATATTACTCCTATGATTTTGAATATGTAATTCTGAATAGGTTTATACCATACTCCAAGTAGTTTCTTTATAATGATATTCATATTGCTTATCTTTTAATTTTAATCATTTGTAATGATATCTCTTTTTCTTTCCGAGTTAGGGCAGTTATCCATATTGAGATAGCTCCTGTTAACATTGATATTATATATGTCAATAGAAAACGCCAACTACTAGCATTGATATTAGTGCATAGTAAACAAGCAACAACAATTAGTATAGTTGGAACAGAAATCTTTAATAATACTTTTGTAATGTAATGTCTAACAGAGAGTCCTGCTGAATATTTTAGGAAAGGAATACGAGTTATAGAACAAACAGCTTCTATAGCTAAATATATCCACATAGTTTGTTGTATTTCATATCCCATATATAATAATATGTATATTGCAGGCAAAGTTATTATTTTTATGGTGTTGATGGTAATTGAATAGTTGCGTATGTTTCCTATTGCTTGATTCGCAACTCCCAATCCCATTGATATTTGATCAACTAATGCGGAAATTAGTAATATTCTGCTTATGAATATGGTATAATCAGGAATGGAGCCAAGCCATATTGATAAAATAGATGGCATCTCAAAACAAGTTGGAATTACTATGATGGCTAAAAGTAAATAAGAGTATTTGCATGAAACCTCAGAAAGTGAAAGCATACGTTTTCTATCTTTGTTACCTTCTGCTTTTATAATTTGTGGGCTCATGGCGTTGATGATGGCCTGAGAAATAAACTGTACTGCATTTAGTATCTGTGATGCTATTCCATATGCTGTATTTATAATTGTACCAAAGAAAGAATTCAATACGATTGCCATTCCTTGGTTTCTTCCTATAATGCATCCTGTACTATAAAAAGTCCAACCTGCGAAATCGAGTATTTTTATAATGACATTTTTGCTAATATCTTTTCTTTGTGGCCATAGGCATGTTTCTGAGAAATGTTTTTTTGCATATACAGAAAATGCTAACAAATTAAATATAGAAATTGAAAGCATCATCCATGCGTATGTAAGAAGCTTGTCTGTATTTATGTAAAGAAGAATTATAGCGAGCCCCAGTCTAATGGCACCATCAAGAATGTCTATAAATGAAATGTATACTATATTTTCGCGAGCTATAAACAACGCTCTAAAAGGGGATGTCAGTATTGATAATACTAACATTGTTATGACTATAAAATATACATATTCAGCAACTAAAACCCTGTCGCTTTTTATTTCAAGAAATCCATTAAATAGCAAAGGCTCTATCAATGATAGACCCATAATTAATACTATACTGATAATTATATGGACAAAAAGACTATTAGAAAATACAATTCGTATTTCATCTGTTTTATTGGCTCCATGACAATAAGATAGATGGCGTTGAGTCGTAACAACTAAAGCATTGGTAATGAATCCTAACATGGCAATAGTACTTCCTATCAATGAGAATATTCCAAAGTCAGAACTTCCCAAAGCTAGCAATATATAACGAGTTGCAAATAATGACATTAGAATGTTCACTATTGCTCTAATATGTTGTGCGAACGTATTTACTACTATTCTTTTATTAGTATCCATCTATTAAATATTTTCTTGTATTAAAAATCTTTTAATATTGTTTTTTAGAATATATATTGTACATCCAATGAATGCAAGTATACACATGCCGATAACAAAAATCATTCTCTTTGGACCTGACGCCTTTACAGGGACAGCAGCTCCTTTTACTATAGTAAAGGCAGGTGTGCGTTCCTGAACCTTTGCCTTAGCAGCCTGATATTGTGTCATCATAGTGCTGTAGGCATTGTATTTCAGTTGCATATCGTTTTCCAAGTCTTCTTGCTTGGAGCGAAGACTTGCAAGTTGCACATCGGTATTGGCATCTGCATACGAGCCATATAGCTGACGAGCTTTTTCATATTCATGCTTTGCCTCGGTTGCTAAATTCTTATAGTATTCTTCGTCAATGCGTGACTTGCTTGTACGATAGTTGGTTATAAACACCTGTAGACGCTCTTTTACAGAGTCGGCAAGGGTCTTGCAAATCAGAGGATCTTGCGCTTCTGTAGAGATGGTGATTACTGCCGTTTTCTTATCAATACTGATTGATATGTTTTTTCTGATTGCAGATGCTACATCGTTCTGTTTTTTAGAAAGCATGTAAGGATTCATTTGTGCTTTACCTTTTGCTTTTGTTTCTTTCTCTTCAAATAGTTTTTTGATTCCACCAAAACACTTAGTCCAAAATGGATAATCTTGGTGCTTAGTGAGATAATCGTAATAGCTGCATTTTTTGCTTCCGTCTTCTGTTTCTACCTTAATATTGAATAATCCAACAACGAAGCCATTATCTTCCATCAAGTCTGGGTAGAGCATAGGATTGATAGCATCAGAAGTTTCCATACTCCCAATGTCTACACCAAATGAAGAGGCCAAAGAACCTATTGTACCACCAAGGTTTGAGTTATTACTTATCTCTGGTGCAAGGCTAAGGTTGGATGAGTAAGTACGTGGTATGCAAAGAATATAAGCACATGATAAAATAAATACTATAGGTAAAACTATATAGTAGATTTTCTTATTTGCCCATATTTTACTAAAAATGACTCTGAGGTCAATTATTTCCATATCTTTTTTTTCTTCCATTTTATGTCTTTTTTGTTTCAAAAACAAGATTATTATATCTATTCATATAATGTTATTTATTAATAACTATCCTAACTTCCAACTTTCAACACCTCTGGTCTTGCTGGAGAAGTTGATGCCAATTTTGATAACAGTTCGTTTATCTATGGTGAAAGGAGCTGCATAGTTTTTGGACTCTATCTGTAATCTTGTCTTTATTTTATTATATAATTGGTATACATATGCTGTTATTTTGTGAAATGTTTGCCATCTTCTCTTTCAAGACGTTCCTTTCCCTTCTCTGTAAGCAAGTATTTCTGCTTAGGATGATGAGGTGAGTTTGGATAGAGAGGGGTAATATATCCTTTCTTGATGGCAGGAATAAGATAATTTACCATAAAGTTCTCTCTGTCTTTAAGCTTAAGAAATGCCATTATTTCTTTAATAGAAAAGGTATGGATTCCTATAGCGTGTAAGAGTTCTTTGCTTTCCTCTGAGCTTGTCGGGTACTTGTCGGGTACTTGTCGGGTACTTGTCGGGTACTTGTCGGGTACTTGTCGGGTGGAGGTATCATTTACAGTCTCATTTGTCTTTTGGCATCCTCTTGGCATGACAACAAGCACACCGCCCATAGTAGCCTCTAATTTAGGTGCTGGTAGCCCTGCATTCTTGAAGCCTGCTTGAATGATACCAATGCCTCGTCCCCACGATTCGATGAAACCAGCTTTGTAAAAAGCATTGGCTATGTTGAGATTACGGGGCTTCGAGGTATGCTTGTGGAGTAATGTCTCAACTGTATAGTTCTCCGGTAGGTTGCCATCGTTCCAAAGCCAAATGTGATCGTTGAAGACTTTCATCTGTATCTGTACGCCTGTATAGTCTTTATGGATGATGGCATTATATAGAGCTTCGCGCAGGGCTTTCTCTGGAATTTCCAAAGGCTCTATACGCTGCATGCCTTCATAATGGATGGGGGAGATGAGGTACTTTGATTTTAGAGTTTCCATTACTCGGTCTGCCATCTGTATGATATTTCCTTCCACGATGTCTTGAAATATTAAATCGGTATCATCTTGGATAAAGCGACCTAAGCGAAAATCGGCACATGTGAAGAATCTTGCTGGTTCTTTGCCGAAAAGCAAAATGGCGGCATTTTTCAATTTGCCATCTTCTATTAAGTGAAGATTGTCCAAAACTTCCTCTGGAGTATCGTTTAGTGATTCCACAGGCATACGTTCGGCATCTACAGCCTTTCGTAAGAAGTATTTTATTGCTTTTGGATCTATATCGTCAAGGGTGGCACGCTCGTTGATGAGGTCATCCCATGAACGTCCCATTTTCTTGAGAATGAAGTGCTGGAGTGCGGCACCTTTGAGTTCTTGCTTGGTGGAACCTGATCGGTAGTGGTATATGCCTTTGTAGGAGATCGGTATATTGCTTGATTCTACACAGATCTCAATATAGTCAAGGCAGCCTTGGTGGTGAAGGTTGACATCGGACACAATCCCCAATGTCGTGACAATCTTGTTGGGAATGTCTTCCATAAGTTGTTTGCTGTTCTTGATGCCGACAACTTCTTTTTCGTCATTGATTCCAATGAAGATTCTTCCGCCATGTGCATTGGCAAAGCCGCATATCCATTTGAGGTATTCGTCTTTCCAGCTTTCTTTGTATTCTATGTCTTGACTTTCTTCTTGAAACATGTTGAATCGTTTGTCTTTACTGCAAATTTATAGCTTGCTTTTTGATATAGCAATTGCAGACGTAAGTAATTATATTATATGTGTATTTATATATATAATGCAAAAGTATCTGATTTATTTTGTTTTGATTCAGATATTTTATATTTCTCCTATCTTTGTCGCATTACCTTGCTGGAATATGAGGTATATTCCGTGAAGTTGTGTTCCTGCGGATAGACTTTGGATATTTGTATCTGCTATGTATTTGTTTAATTGTTCTACAGCCTGTTCCTTTGCTGTCTTTGCTTCTCTA
>OGPQ01001227.1_pt1 | contig 18538 bp, 21 predicted proteins | sample 1552971 | NCBI WGS metagenome assembly OGPQ01 (sample SAMEA2580232, study PRJEB22360) | human gut metagenome | biome: human gut; feature: human-associated habitat; material: faeces | place: Denmark | collected 2008/2010 | reverse complement strand
CCCAACTGTTTACGTTCCAACCTCTCTTATTCTCCTTTGGCTGCTTTAGAGCTTTATGTTAATAGTTTTAAATCATAGAGTTTATTTGTTTCTTTCTGAAATAATAATTATTTTTGCAGAGTGATGTATTTATAATACATTACCTCGAAATAGACCAAAATAAATACAGCTGACTATGAACCTCTAATTATACAAAACCCAATAGAGTATTTTAAGAATAATCCACAATGGCTATTAATAGACGATACAATAAAAGTGGTACTAAATGACATTAATATAGAACATAATGAATAGTTGTTCTGTCTTTTACCCACTCATATATCACTCATATTTTTGCTCTAAAAAAGCAAACTTATTAAAGCGAACAGTAAATCTACATGCGGTGATGATTTTTATGAGTTACCATCATCGGATATAACAACATTAAAAAAATATGGAATTCAAGCAAAGTGTAAAAGAAGCCCTCGCATATTATGTATATGCTTTGGTTGACCCAAGAGACCATAAAATTTTCTATATAGGCAAGGGTAAAGACAATCGCGTATTTCAACATGCTGCAGCTACTATTGATGAAATAGAACAGGGATTAAAACTTGAAACTATCAAAGACATTATTTCTGAAGGAAAACAAGTTGAGTATTATATTCTGCGACATAATCTTGATGAGAAAGAGGCATATTTAGTTGAATCAGCTATAATTGATATGCTCACATATTATAAGTTCAATCATGATAATCAACTGACAAATATCGTAGCAGGACATCATCAATGGGATGAAGGTATCAAAAGCATTGAAGAGATTAATGCGTTGTATGATTGCCCGAAAATAGAAGTAAAGGCTGGGGTCTATATTCTCTTAGTAAGTCTTAATAGGACTTACAACCAAATACGAGCTAAGGGAATATATCAAAGGTTTAATATTTACGAAGCAACCAGAAAATATTGGGCTATTTCACCAAGACAAGCAGGACGAGTAAATTATGTACTGGGTGTTTACAAAGGTGTCGTCAGATGTGTTATTAAAGTCAAATCTTATGAATTTGTCGATACGTCTGATGATGGAACAGTCTTTAAAAAACCTCGCTGTTGTTTCGAAGGAGAACAATGCTTGGACTCTATATATTTAAACAAAGATGTTACAGACTATCCTTTCGGTAGCGGTGGTTCAGTTAGATATATATTCTGACAAACTTTTGTCTTTTCCACACCGCCCAATCGCTCATATCTTTGCCTTAAAAAAACAAAATATGAGCGATTTCTCATTTATCCCACCAACATCCGTTGTCACCCTCCCCGGCACCCACGCCTCCGCAGCCTTCACCTCCAAGACATCCGCAGTCTTCAAGGAGGAGAACGACATCGCGCCAATCATCATCAACGACAAGATGAAGTACATCCCGTGGGGAGGCGACAACCAGATGCCGTACAATATCATTGATCTCATCGAGTCTGACGAGACAATGAGCACTTGCCAGATGTTCAACGCTGAAGTCTGCTATGGCAGCGGACTTGTCTATGACACAGAGCTTGCCACCGCACAAGTGCAAGCGCAAGTGGATGACTTTATGCTGGACAACGACCTCGCAAGTTACTTCCTCGGCGTGTGCCAGGACTTCAAGCACTTCGGATTTTGCGTCAGCGTGATCATCCTCAATGAGGATGCCAGTCGCATTCGTTTAGCCAAAGGGCAACGTATTCGCTGAATGGAAACAGTCTGACACAGCCAAACTCTTTGAAGACCATGGATATAAAAATAAAAAGGAAAGTGCAGGATATTTCTTCTGAAAAAGTTGTATCTTTGCGACATAAATAATTTGAATATGCAAAAAAGAATTTCTGGTGAGCAATTAAGAAAAAGCCTTAAACTGAATACAAATCTTATAAACGATGAATATTTTATATTCAAATTGTGTAATGGATGCATTCTTTGCACCCATATTGAATCATGGAATCATAAGCAATATCATAGAATATATGGACATTCTCTAAAATTCGTATGGTATAAACATAGATATTATGCATTTGCAACAAGCCAGGGGTTTGAATCATCTGATATTGATTTTGCTTATAATATCACTAAACGGCAATACGAATCAATAGTAGTTTATTTAGGAGAACAAAATAAGAAAATCTTTGATTATATAAAATTGCAACCAAAGTTTATAGGCAAAGACGATGATGTGCGATATATGCTCATAAACGGTATATGCTTTTATATAATTCCACATGGGTTTAAAAATAACCCCGACTACAACAAACCACAACCAAAATTTGGAAAATACCAATTTGGAAAATCAAAATATATTTATTATAGCAAATTTGCAATAGCATTGATTAGACCAAATAACTATTGGAATTGGTCATATTATCCTCCTGAAGTTGATAATGAATTGGGGGAACATAAAACAATTAAACCAGGAAGACTATATTCAGATGAAGACTTTAAAGAGATTTCTCTAAGGGCATGTTGCCATATAGTTATAAACATAGCCACTGCATTAGATGAAGTTTCTAAACGAATTAAAGGATTGATAGATTAACCCTTGTCTTTTTCCACCACACAATGCTTCCGTACTTTCGCAGTATGGAAGCATTTTTCAATTTTACCCTCCCCAAATCATGGGCGGACTTGTCCGACCACCAACTTTTGTTCTTCTTCCGCCAACTTGCCACCGACAAGCCTATAGCGGAAATCCAAACACTGTGCCTGTGCCAATGGGCAAACATCCTCGTGCGTTGCCGTTTGGAAGGCAATGGTTACTACGTCCAGTCTGGCAAACAGCATGCTGCCTTGACCTTGCGCCAGTTCGTCTGCGTCATTACCGCCCTTGACTACCTCAAATCGTTTCCTCTATACCCAGTGCGCATCCGCAAGATTGGCAAGGCATCCGCTATCGAAGCCGACTTCCAGGGCGTGCCATTCTCGACGTTCATATCTGCCGACAACTATTATCAGGGCTTTCTCCACACCAAGAACGAGGCTTTGCTTAGCCACCTCGCCACGCTTCTTTACCCAAAGGTCAAGAAGTCGCAGCTCACAACACCGCTTTTGCTCAACACCTTCTATTGGTTCTCGTCGCTGAAGCATTACTTCGCCCGACTGTTTCCGCATTTCCTGCAGCCAATGTCCAATTCTTCTGAAGACCTCCTGAGCTACGCACCGCCCATCGGCGAGGTGCTATGGACTGCCATGAATGCACAGATCCGTGCGCTCACTGGTGGCGACATCACCAAAGAGGAAGCAGTGCTCTCGATGGACACATGGCGAGCACTCACAGAACTCGATGCTAAAGCGAAAGAAGTTGAAGACATCAAACGACAAACGAAATGACAGACAATAACATCAATTGGGATGCGTCATCTTTCTTTGAAACACTTACATCCAAAAACAAATTAGCTTAGACAGAAGAATTTCGATTCTGCCGTGTTTCCGGACTGGAATGATTTGAAGAAGCTATTCAGCATCTCCAATCCACAGCTAACTTCATTGCCGTCTCTGATACATCACAAGGATATACAGAGCTAAATACGACACCGCACACACGAAGAGTCAAAACTGTATTCTTCGCTATGCGCCATGCACTCGACGATATGCAAGCACGCCAGGAGTGCATGGATACTATGCGTGAGCTATTCCGACAATTCATGTAGGTATTTTTTCCAATACTCGAAGTATGTCAATTCCTTGCATTTGTTTGATACCGCCATTTTGGTTTACAAATACAAGGTTTAATCCATCGCTTATAATGCCATCTCTAACAACTCCACGATAAACTTTTTGTTTCTTATAAACCCCTACGTATTTTACATCGCAATAAGTAGCGGAGCATTCCTTTAACAGAGCATCTTTTGCCCGTTGTTTACTCCTGGCAGGGAAGGTGAGTTTCCAAAATTGCTGTCCACATTTTGCACACTCATAATCGGGATCATTATCTGTAATGCAACAGCCGCCGAGTACCGCACGATGTCCTGTAGCTTTCAAATAATCCTCGTACCACATTGCAGTAGGCTCACCATAAAGGATATCGCATATATCACCGCCACATAAAGGGCAGCGATTAGGTCTTCTTATTACATATAACATTCTCATATTATGGTTTCAATTTAAGATAGCTTTCCCTATAGCACGAAATGGCGCTATCATGGTCAAGCGAACTGTTACTATTTTCTGCTATATGGTTGTGCCAACCTAAAATGTGGTTTATTAGTGACAGAGGAACGTCCTCTTTCTTGAAGAAATCTTCAACACCCCACATCTTTAGTCTGTCGTGTTTCGCTAAGTATGTATTGTAGCTCATACTAAGCGCATCCACCCATTCTCTTTCTAAATTCCAATACCATTGCCGCCAAAGATTGTCATCTGCTACTCCTATAAAGTCCCATGGATTTGTCTCTTCTCCATGGTAGTAAAGGCACTTTGCAACAAGTTCAGGCCTACGCTTCAACGCTCGTTTCTCTCTGTTCGTTGGCTCACTTGAATAATATGTGCGATACCATTTGCGAAACGCTTCTTGGTCAGGCATCCAGCCACCCCAATAGTAAAATCTGTTCCATAAAAGAGCCTTTAGTGAAATTGGTGTGCCATCATCAACATCAAAATCCTTATTACCATAGGCAACATACTCTCCTATACAACCATTATCTTTCTTACCATTTAGTTGCTCTTTTACCCAATGTTCTTCATAACATCGTGCTGTGTGAGCATTCTTCAAGTGTGCAACTTCTTCTACAGATAAAGTATATTCATCCTTCATACACTCTGGAGGTGGAAGATAACTCTTGTCTATCTCATGCGCTTCCAACTTTTTGAGATAGATATCTTCTTCTGTGCCGTAGTAGTATCGGCACATCAGAATTAAATGTTTACGCTTATCTTCTTTGGTATATTTCATTCTATTTTGCAAATGCTGATTTATAATCAGCAAAAATACAAAAATCCATTTATATTTCTCGCTTTAACATCATTTTTAATGGTATTTATGGGAAAATAATCACACTACCTGTCTTTCTACGCAAAATACAGGTTTGCTATCTTTGCATTATGAATCAGCGACTTCCTCTCCGACAACATCGCTCACGAGTTCGTCGGTGTCGTCGCCCAGGCTCTTGACGACAAATATGTGCGCTACAATCATTGAGAAGAAAGTGGTTCTACATTTACTATGTCATGACCATGTTCTTAACATCGGTAAGTTTCAAATAGAAAGTTCTCTATGCTGAAAATTTAGTTTTGACACACCCGCCTCTACCATATAGATAATTTTACATGATTGCTCAATCAATTATGTCTAATGTTTTTTGAGGATAGTTTAATATAAAATTTCGACCATTTAAGAACTCTATATTTAAATAGCAGCATTTCTTTTCACTTTTTAAAAAATCTACGTTTAAATTATTTTTACCTAGTTTAAAGTCTACATTTTTAAATAAATAGGCAGTTTCTTTTGATAACTTATGATCCATATTTGCAGTTTCTTTTTCTATTAAGACCATATTTGAAAGATTTATTCCATGTTGTAATTTATTAAACTTGCATCCCGTATCAAATATGAATCTTGTTTTATCAATCCATTTTTCAAATCAAAAAACCAACTGTTGTTTTTCAGTATGTTTGCACCTACGATAAAACTTGGTGCATAATGTTTATAAATTCCTTTAAGGTCAGTAACGACACAAAGAACCTTTTCAAAGATAGTCTCACAAAAGACAATTAAGCAAAAGATAGAAAGTAAAAAACTACCGAAATAAATTTCTTCATATGTAATAATATTATTAACCTGTGTACTAAAATCCAAATGCATATAATGTGCTCTATCTGAAAAATATTTGTTTCAGAATATCACCAACCCATGAATCTTTCATTTTTTCTTTAAAAGGATCATATTTAATATTAAAATTATTATTATAAGGAAATGTGTATTCCTTTTTCAGTAAAATGCTATTTCTTACATCAATAGAGTCAGATTTGTTTTCTTTAATCTTAGATAGATTTATGTTATTCACGCTATCCATACGTACAGTGTCAGAAGAATGATAATCTGTAGAATCCCCTGACAATCCATTGTAATCATAAACAAAAGCTTTTGCACAAACAATAAAATTGCTATATGTAAGTAAAAGCATTCCTAATACAATTCGTATATGTTTCATATTATATTTATTTTAAATTGTTAGATATAATCTCATTTCATAAGATATTAATGTCATTTTTATCATATATAAAGAATGCAAGCATTATCATTCTGCATATTTTATATACTGTAATCATGCAAAACGATATTATTCTTCTGCCATTTTAATTGTACAAAATTAAGAAATTAAAATTTTATAAACATGAATATATGTATAAAAAGATTTAATGCGGTTGTTAGGACTTGCGGACTGCTCCTCGCGTGACTTTTCAGCTCACATCACCCATGTCTCACAGGTTATGATACGATACAACCTGCTCGCTGCAATCAGAATATCCTCACATTTCTTTATAATGAGTTTTGCTTCATCTGAAGCAGCCTCTTTTTCCCATTCGTCGGGCGAAGTGTAACACAAAGTAATGTATTTGCGGACCTTATGACCCAAATTCACCCTTACTTCAAGGTAACCCATGCCTTTCTTTGCTGAAAGCTTTCTTCTGTCGTAAATGACAGTAACCAATTTGTTCTCCATCTCATTTGGTTTTTAAGACGATTCCATCATAATAAAGGAAGAAAGAGGAATTTCCTATTAAGAAACTTTAACTTACAGAATTGTCAATCAAACCGTTATTTATCGTTTTTGAGAGCTAACGTGTAACACCTTCACTTAATGTGTAACACCTTTTTGCCGAACGTGTAACACCATGTGTAACACCTTTCGGTATTTTTCTGTACCGTTGTGTCCTCTTCTGTCGCTTTGAGTATGCCCCCACCGCGTAGTTAGACATTGCGTTAAACCTCTAAATAACACCTTGATTTTGTGGCACTTACCGCTGTAAGTATAGCTTAAATACTGAAAAAGAGGACTTTACGTTAAGTAAAATCCTCTCTTTTTTAGATTTGAAATTGTTGCGTTTCGTGATTCCGTTGGGGTTCGAACCCAAGACCCACAGCTTAGAAGGCTGTTGCTCTAATCCAACTGAGCTACGGAACCATACTCTGTTTCTTAATGCGGATGCAAAATTACTGTTTTTTTTGCAATCTACCAAATATTTTCGGGATTATTTGCTATTATTGCTGTCCGCTAAGTGTTTATCACTCAACTTTATCTCGTTGACAGGGGAATGGAAGCCGATAAAATTATTGCTTGAGATATTCTTCGGCACGGGTGTCTCCCAACTCCTGTGCCTTCTTGAGGTTCTCGATGCTTTCCTGTTTCTGTCCCTTCTCGCGCTGCAGCAGACCCAAGAGCAGATAGCCGTCGGCATATTCGGGAGCGAGGTTGATGCAGGCCTTGGCGGCGCTGATGCCCTCGTCGATGCGCTTGACGCGGAGGTCGAGACTTGCCCATTCGGCAAAGTAGGTGGGCTCCTTGGGCGCCAAGTAGCAGGTGCGGGCTATATCAAGCAGCGCCTGTTGCCACATACGCAACTTTGTCTCGCACTTGTAGCGGGCATAGAAGAAGGTGGGGTCAACGGTATGGGTCAGGGAGTCGTACTGGTTGTAGTCGGGCAGCGCCTTGCGATATTCACCCTTGCGGTCGAAGAACTGTGCACGCGCCAGATAGTAGGGAGCTGCCAGTCCTGTCTTCTGTCCTACGGCGATGGCACTGTCGAGCAGTACCTCTATCTCGCCGGCGGGTGCATTGAGCTGGGCTTTCGACTGGGCTGCCTCGTAATACAGTTCGCCACTGTTGATGTTGGTCTTGGTGAGGTCGAGGAACATGCTGAGTGCCTGCTGATAGTCGCCCTTGAAGTAGCTGTACTGCGCCTCCTGATGCTTGTAGGCTGGAAGGGCGTTGATACTGTATGCCTTGCGTATCATCTCTATGGCCTTGTCGATGTTCCAAGCTGTATAGATGGAATCGCCCTTGTACACTGCCTTTTGATAGATGATGTCGGCATAGGCTGAGTAAGCCTCGTCCTTCTTGGCTGCCTTCTTGATGCATTCCTCCATCAGCTTTGATGATTCCTCATATTTTGCCTCGTTGGAGAGCCGGGATGCTCTTTCCTTGTATCCGTAGGCGGATGCCGGGAATTTGCCGATAAACTCGTCGACATACTTGTCGTAGTCGGTGGAGGCTATCTGTCCCTTCTTCAGTGTCATCATCATGACTGCCTCCTGCTCGGTGTCGGGCAGGGCAGTGCGGATGCCAGTCTCGCGGAGTGCGGCATCGAGGGTGGAGAGTCCTGTCACCTTGAGCTGCTTGGCGTACTGTGCATCGATGGCTGTCACCGATTCGTTGCTGTGCATCAGTCCGATGACCTGGCCGTCCTTGTTGGCAAAGGGACAGCCGATGGCATTCTCGGGCACCGTGGTGATGAAGATGTAGTAGTTGTAGGTGTTGTTGAATGTCTCTACGCTGCTGATCTCCTCCTGCTGGAAGGCTGGCTTCTTGATGGAGTAGGGAACGAGCCACACTTTGCTTCCTGCCGGTGTGGTGCTGCTCGCCAGGGTGGCAGCGGCTGTGGATGCCTTGATCCTGAACTTGGCTACATCATAGAGCTCGTCGGCACCAAGGATGGCGTCTACGTCTATAGAGCGTCCGCTGGCATCCACGATAGTGGCCTTGGTGGCTCCGATGAATGGTTTGAAGGTACTGATAGCTGTTCCCTTATTGTCGATAAACACGCCCTGTGTCGAGGCGATGATTTGTCCGTCTTTGTTGAATGTGGTCAGTGTGAAGACGCTCTTTGCCATCTTCTGTACTGGCCCTGGTTGTGCCATGATGCCTGATATGCTTATGATCATGGCTGCAATGATGATGTACAGTCTTTTCATATATTTTTAATGTTTAATTTCATGCCCACAATAGCATTTATTTGCGATAGCTTCTGAGCAGTTCCTGTGCATTGGCGAGGGCGGCCTCGGTGATGTCGCTTCCACTCAGCATCTGCGCTATCTCGCTTACTCTTTGCTCCTCGGTGAGTTCCGTCATGTGGGAACGTGTGCCCTGTGGGGTTTCTTCCTTCAGCACCTTGTAGTGATGTCTGCCCATGGCGGCAATCTGTGGCAGGTGGGTGATGGAGATGACCTGGCGGTCGAGTTCGCCCATCTCTGCCATGATCTGTGCCATCTTCTCGGCTATCTTTCCGCTTACACCTGTGTCGATCTCGTCGAAGATGATGGTTGGCAACTTGACGGCTCCGCTGATCATTGCCTTGAGTGAGAGCATCACACGGGCTATCTCGCCACCCGAAGCCACCTGACTGACGGGTTGCAGAGGTGTGCTCTTGTTGGCGCAGAAGAGGAAGTTGACCTTGTCGGCTCCGTCGGCTGAGAGTGGTTTGGCGGTAAAGCTGATCTCGAAACGCACGTTGGGAATGCCCAGCGGCACGAGTCTTTGCTGCATCTCGGTTTCTATCTTCCTGGCTGTCTTGGTGCGTAGCTCGGTGAGCTTCCTGGCCGCCTGTTCTGCCTTGGAAAGCCAATGCTCGGCCTCCTGCTGTAGGGCTGCCAGCTCCTCGTCGCTGTTGCCGATGTGGTCGAGTTGCTGCTTGAGGTGCTCTCTGATTTCTATCAGGGCATTGATGTCCTGTACATGAAACTTCTGCTGCAGCGAGTAGATGGTGTCGAGCCGGCTGTTGATCTCGTCGAGTCTTGCCGGTTCGAAGTCGACGCGGTCGACGTTGGTGCCTATTTCCTGAGCGATGTCCTTCAGTTCGATGTAGCTGCTGTCGAGCCTTTCGGCAGCCTCTGCTATGGCGGGATAGACCTCCTTGATGGATGCGAGCTGCTGGCAGGTGGACTTCAGCCTTTCGAGTATGCTTCCGTCCTCATTGGTCAGTGTGTTGTCGGCTTCGTAGAGGGCAGTCTTGATGTCCTCGGCATGAGTCAGCGTCTCGGCTTCCTGCTCCAGCGATTCCTGCTCGCCTTCCTCTAACTGGGCGTGGTCGAGCTCTTTGTACTGGAATTTGAGGAACTCTTCGTTCTCACGGCTCTTCGCTATCTCTTCCTCCAACTTGGCGAGTCGCTGCCTGGCCTGGTGATACTGATTGTATGTGGCCCTGTAGTCGCCCAGCAACTTGCTGTCCTGAGCGATGATGTCAACCACGTTGAGCTGGAAATCCTCTTTCTGCAGCAGCAGGTTCTGATGCTGTGAGTGGATGTCGACCAGGCTTTCGCCCAGCTCTCTCATCAGGCTGAGCGAAACGGGGGTGTCGTTGATGAAGGCACGGCTTTTGCCTGCGGCAGTCAGCTCGCGGCGGATGATGGTGTCGTCGGCGTCATAGTCGATATCGTGCTCAGCGAAGAAGCTCTGCATGTCGTATCTCGACAGGTCGAAGTGTGCCTCGATGGTGCATCTGTCGCATCCTGCCTTGATGGCCTTGGTGTCGGCTCTGTTGCCGAGCAGCAGTCCGATGGCACCCAGGATGATGCTCTTGCCTGCACCTGTCTCGCCCGTGATGACGGAGAAGCCTGGATGCAGCTGGATGTCGAGCTCGTCGATGAGTGTAAAGTTCTTAATGTATAGCTGTTTGAGCATGTTGTCGGTTTCTTTATTGCTTTATTTTGTCCCATTGGGCATTCTGCGAAGGATTGATGTTGAAGAGCAGTTCGTAGATGCTCTCTTTCTCCTTCTGTGTGCCCTTGCCCTTGTAGATGTTTGCCAACTCATCTTTCTTGTAGTCGGTCCATATCTGTGGCAGCAGACTGAGCGGTTTGTTCTCCTTTGCTTTCTTCAGATTGGTTTCGAGCGTGGTCGTAATCTCCGTGCGTCCTCGCTCGGCATTGTTGGCCATCTCGTCAAGTCCCTTGCGGTAGTAGTCGTACTGCATCTGTCGGAAGGGTTGCATTCCTCCGTCGAGATAGTCGGCTATGATGGCGTATCTGTTTCTGTTGTCGTCGAAGGCTTTCCAGCCCGGGTACGACAGGTTTTGTGCATTGTTGGTGAGGTTCATGCATCTTTGCAGCACATCCTCGCCTCCCATGGGCGCAAAGGTGTCGAGGTCGAGTCCGATGATGAGGTAGGCATAATAGGCAAAGAGAGCTGTGAGCTGGTTGTCGAGATTCTCCTCGTTGAAGTCCAGCTGGTCGAACTGTGCAAAGTTGAACGTGAAGTTCTCGTCCACATTATTATATATAGTAGTGGTGTATGCGGCATTGTATACGGGTCGGTTGGCCTGTATCAGCGCTTTGCACGTGAAGAGGTTCTGGTCTTTGGCGTATTTTGTCACCGTGATGTTGAAGTTGCAGTTGATGCGCTCGTTTTTCTGAAACTGCAGATGGGTCCATTGCCGGTCGTTGACAAACTGCTCGAGTGTCTGTTGCAGGTTGTCGAATACGGCATTGTCCGTGCCCTGTATCTGAGCATGGTTGATGGTGATTTTGGCTTGCAGTTCCTGTGCCTGGAGGCCGTAACTACAGCATGCCAGCCAGCTCGTCAATGATATCGCGAGCCACTTCAGTCTTCGGCTTTTTCTCATATTCTTTCTTGCCTTTCTCGGATATGATTGTTATCTGGTTGTCGTCGGTGCGGAAGGTGGTGCCGGCGTTGCGTGTGGAGTTCAGCACGATGAAGTCGGCATTCTTCTTCCTGCGTTTCTTCTCGGCATTGGTTTCCTCGTCGTTGGTTTCCAGGGCAAAAGCCACGATGCGCTGGCGGCTCTGCTTCATCTGTCCAAGGGCTGCTGCGATGTCGTGGGTGGGAGCCAGGGTGAGCACCAGGTCGTCCTTCTCGCGCTTGATCTTCCTGTCGGCAACCACGGCAGGACGGAAGTCGGCTACTGCCGCACAGAGGATGGCTGCATCACAGCCAGTAAACTCATGGGTGGCAGCCTCGTACATCTCTTCGCAGCTCTCCACATCGATGCGTCTGATGTCGTTGTCGCATTGCAGCGCCACGGGGCCTGCTATCAGCGTGACGTGGGCGCCTCGCTTTCTGCATTCCTCGGCAAGGGCGAATCCCATCTTGCCCGATGAGTAGTTGCCGATAAATCTTACGGGGTCTATCTTCTCGTAGGTAGGACCGGCAGTGATCATGATGTTCTTGCCACTGAGGTCCTGCTGCTGTTGTTCATCGAAGTAACGGTCCAGGATGTCGGCGATGATCTCGGGTTCCTCCATGCGTCCCTTGCCCTCCAGTCCGCTTGCCAGGAATCCGGAGGCAGGCTCGATGATTCTGTTGCCGTAGCTCAGGAGTGTCTGCATGTTGTGCTGGGTGGACGGATGTCTGTACATGTCGAGATCCATGGCTGGAGCGATGAAGACAGGGGCCTTCATCGACAGATAGGTAGTGATGAGCATGTTGTCGGCGATGCCGTTTGCCATCTTTCCCATTGTGGCAGCCGTACAGGGCGCAATGAGCATGGCGTCAGCCCAGAGGCCGAGGTCGACATGCGAGTTCCATGTACCGTCTCTCTGCGAGAAGAACTCGCTGACAACGGGTTTGTGGGTAAGGGCAGAGAGCGTGATGGGAGTGATGAACTCCTTGCCGGCAGGCGTGATGACAACCTGCACTTCGGCTCCCCGCTTGATGAGGCCTCTTATGATGAGGCAAGATTTGTAGGCTGCTATCGAGCCAGTGATGCCCAGTACTATTTTCTTTCCTTTAAGACTCATTTTTCTGATTTGAACATTTGATGGTTGAACCTTCGCTGGAAGGGATCTTTCTTAACTCCTTGAAAAACAACTCGCCCAGCGAAAGTTGAGAACATGACTTTATCTTTTGTTGAACTCCCTCAGACGGATGCGGGTAAGCACCTGCTTGGTGTTGTAGGTAAAGTCACTGCCCAATACCCATGTGTAGTAGCCTGGATCTTTGTGCAGGATTTCTGCCACGTCCCAGCCTTTGTATTTGCCAAAGTTGAACACCTCATGCTTGCGTGGATTTCCCTGTTCGTCGGTAAGCACGTTGCCCTGAGCATCTTTCAGCTCCTGCCAGATGATGCGGCCGGCAAAGTCGACGTTGTCGTTCTGCATGGAGAACTTGGCCAACTCGTCCATGTCGTTGTTGAGCACACGTTCTGGTTCTTCCTGTACTCCGGGAGCATACTTGTCCAGCTCGCCCATGAGCACTCGGTAAGTAGCTTCGGTGTCCTGGTCGGCACGATGGGCCTCAAAGTCTTCCTCCATCTTTCGGCCGCAGTAGAACTTGTAGGCGGCAGCAAGATTGCGGCGTTCCATCTTCATAAAGATGGTCTGCGCATCTATCAGGCGGCACTTGCTGAAGTCGAAGTCGATGCCTGCACGCAGAAATTCCTCGGCGAGCATAGGCACGTCGAAACGGTTGGAGTTGTAGCCTGCAAAGTCGCATCCCTCAAACTCCTTCTGCAAGTTGGCTGCCAGCTGCTTGAATGTAGGTGCGTTTTTCACATCCTCGTCGCTGATGCCGGTAAGGGCGACGACTTCTTCGGGTATAGGCATTCCGGGGTTTACGTAGAGATTCTTACGACTCTCGCTACCGTCGGGCATGACCTTGATATACGACATCTGGATGATACGGTCTTTAACCATATCAAGCCCCGTAGTCTCCAGGTCGAAGACTACTAAGGGCTTTTTAAGATTTAATTTCATTATATGTTTTTATTATTTTAGTCGTTGAGCAACATTGGCATAATCAGCATCAGCACGTCCTCGTCCTCAGGCTGCTCGGCAGGAACGATAATGCCGGCACGACTTGGGTCTGCCAACATGATGACAACCTGGTCGCTGTTCAGATTGCTCAGAACCTCCATGAGGCTGCTGCCCTTGAAACCGATGCTCATAGGTGCGCCGGTGTACTCGCAAGAGAGCTGTTCCTTGGCTGATGTGGCGAAGTCGATATCCTCGGAAGATACTTCGAAGCGGCCATTCTCCATGTGCAGACGAACCAACTGGCTGCTCTCGCTGGCGAAGGGGAGCACACGGCGCAAGGCGCTGAGAAGGGCACGGCGGTCTACTGTGGTCTGACTTGGATTGTCGGTAGGAATTACAGAGTTGTAGTTAGGATATCTTCCGTCTATCAGTCGGCAGTTAAGTACTCCGTCGTTGTATTTGATCTCGGCATTTCTGTCGTCGAACTTGATAAGCACGTCACCGCCGTCCTTGGTAAGAATGTTCTTCAGCAGGTTGGCTGGTTTCTTGGGAAGATTGAACGAAGCAGGAGTCTCGCTTGTGATAGAGAAGTTCTTGTTGCGTACCAACTTATGGCCGTCGCTTGCTACAATGGCGAGTGCGTCGGGGGTTAAATCGAAGTACACACCGTTCATAATAGGTCTCAACTCGTCGTTGGCTGTGGCAAACAGGCTTCTGGAGATGTTGTCGATCAGGACGGTGGCAGGTATTATGATAGAATTGGCTGCATCGGTCATGCTCTGTGTGCGAGGATAGTCCTCAGCATTCTGCGCTGTGAAGTTGTACAAACCGTTCTGGTAAACGATTTTCACGGCGTAGCTGTCGGGGGTCACGTCCAGGGTGAGAGGCTGCTCTGGCAACTCTTTCAGTGCGTCGAGAATCACCTTGTTGGGGATGCAGAATTCGCCTTCTCCCTCACATTCAGTCAGGTCGATGACGCTTTTGATCACGTTGTCACTGTCGCTTGCTGTGATGGTCATCACATTGTTAGCAACCTGGAAAAGGAAGCAATCGAGGATGGGCAAGGAATTCTTGCTGCTGATTACTTTCGCAAGCATGTTGAGCCTGCTGCTCAGGGCAGAGCTTGATAAAACAAATCTCATGAGTGTTTATAATTTTGCTTATGTTCTACATTTCTTTTCTTACTGACCACAAAAATACAAAAAATATCGATGACGTACAAAAAAATCGATAAAAAGTTTCAGTTTATGAACTATTTTTAGTAATTTCGCAGTCTAAAGAGAAAACTTTCTTCATCTTTCACCTCTGTTGTGAGTTGCGGGTGTGAATAGTTTCTCGAGAGAAAAGTTTAAGTATCATTATTCAAACATTAATTATAATATGGAATTACAAGGAAAGGTTATTGCCGTTTTGCCTGAAAGAAGCGGTGTCTCTGCAAGAGGTGAGTGGAAATCACAGTCGTTTGTCATTGAGACTCATGAGCAGTATCCCAAGAAGTTGGTCTTCGATGTATTCGGAGCTGAGCGCTTGGCACAGTTTAATATTCAGAGCGGCGAAGAGCTTTTGGTATCCTTTGATATCGATGCTCACGAATATAATGGCCGCTGGTTTAATAATATTCGTGCATGGAATGTTCAGCACGTAGATCCTAATACTGTTGCTGCCATGGCTGGCGGATTGCAGCCAGCTGGTGCTCCGTTCCCACCAGCAGGTGCTCCTGTAGCTGCTGCTCCTGCAGCTGGAGCCACTGCTCCTTTCCCTCCAGCTTCTGCTGCTCCTGCTGCTTCTGCTGAGACAGGCAGTGCAGACGATCTTCCATTCTAAAAGTAATGAGTCCACTTGATAAAGTCGAAAATCGTATTTTTTGTCTTTGTAACTTATTGACAATCAATAGCTGATTTTCGTAAAAATGACTTTTTCAAGTGGACTCAGCTGATTTAATAATTGCGAGCTTCTATCTGGAAGTAGCTCTGTGGATGGTTGCAAACAGGGCAAACCTCAGGAGCCTGCTTGCCAACTACGATGTGGCCGCAGTTGGAGCACTGCCAGATGCAGTCGCCGTCGCGCGAGAACACCACTTTGTCCTCTACGTTCTTCAGTAATTTGCGATAGCGCTCCTCATGGTGCTTTTCTATCTCTGCCACCATCTCAAACTTGGCAGCGATTTCTTCGAATCCTTCTGCATGAGCCTCTTCTGCCATGCGCTTGTACATATCGGTCCACTCGCTGTTCTCACCCTCGGCTGCTGCCAAGAGGTTCTCGTCTGTGCTCTTTATCTCGCCGCCCATGAGGTACTTGAACCACAGTTTGGCGTGTTCCTTCTCGTTGGCTGCTGTCTCCTCAAAGATGTTGGCTATTTGCACATAACCGTCTTTCTTGGCCTTGCTGGCAAAGTAGGTGTACTTGTTGCGGGCCTGCGATTCGCCAGCGAATGCTTCCCACAAATTCTGCTCGGTTTTTGTTCCTTTCAGTTCTTTCATGATGTCTTTGTTTTTAATGTTAATAATTTTAACTTATATTGCTAATAATTTTAGTAGCGTATCTTACAATTTTTATCTGCAAAGGTATTGTAATAATTCCCAAGAAGCAAGTTTATGTACGCTTTTTTGCTTTCAGTTATGAAAGTTTAACAGTATGAACTTTACAGGCTGAAAAGTTAAGAGAAGTTAGTGGAACTCTCAGTCTTGCAGGATCTTCCTTCTTTCGAAGAACTGGCGTGAGGCAAGGAAGAAGAGGATTACAGAAACGGCATTCTCGGCAGCCACCATCCAGAAGGTGGCAGTGTATCCAAAGTGTTCGGCAACGATTCCGCCCAACAGACATCCTATGCCGAAGCCAAGGTCCCATCCCGTAAGAATGCTGCTGTTGGCTGTGCCTCGCTGGTCGTGTCGTGCCACGTGGACAAACATGTTGAGGAAGGCAGGATAGAGATGCCCGTTGCCCAGTCCGATAAGGATGGCAGAGAGGTAATATGCCACTGGATGGGGAATGGCCACAAAGAGGGTGAAGCCAACGAGTGAGATGAGCATTCCCTCGGCTGCATTCTGTGTCAACTTGCCTTGGCTGAGGGCTTTACGGCCCTGCAGACGAGAACTGAAAAGACCCATAGAGAGAAGGGCAAAATAAGTGCCTGTTCCTCCTGTGATGGACAAAACCTCCTTGCTGTAGATGGCGAGATAGTTGCTCAATACGCCCCAGCAGAAGCCAAACATGGCGATATTGATGGCGAGGAGCCATGCACGGGTGAGGAAGAAGCGGTCGAGCGACAATTTCTCTTTGTTGCGAATGATGTCTTTTTCGGGCAATCGGATAGTCCAGGCGATGAGCACTGCACTTATCGCTACGACAAAAGCTATCCAGAAGAGTATCATGTAGCTGTCTACCATGTTGTGCAGATAGATGCCGATGGATGGAGCTATCGCCATGGCGAAGTTGTTGCTGAGACCATAGAGTCCGATGCCTTCGTTTCGCCGGCTGGAAGGCAGCACGTCGATGGCGCAGGTGCTGTTGGCTACGGTGACGGCTCCGAAGGGTCCGCCATGCAATGTTCGGCAAATGGCAAACATGAGGATTGTGCCTGCTGCTATGTATCCGGCAAAGAAGACGGCAAAGCCCGAAAGGCACAGCATGAGCACTTTCTTGCGCGAGAAACTGTCTACCACATAGCCGCAAAATGGGCGCACGATAAGGGCTGCCACGGTGTAGCCGCTCAGTACGATGCCTATGGTGTCTTTGGTGGCTCCAAAAGTTTCGCTCAGATAGAGGGGCAGGAGCGGGGTGAGGAGATAGAAGGCGAAGTACAACAGAAAGTTTGTTGTCATCACCTTGATGTAATTGGCATTCCAGAGTTTCTCTTTGCTATTCATTGTTATTATAGATTAGACTTTTGTTCTTCGAGCCAGGCATCGATAATCTGTCGGGCAATGGAGAGTTTTTCGGGAATGGTGGGCAGATTGTACTTGGTAAACCACTTGCCGCGTGAGAGTTCTTCTTTCTGCAGATGGATTTCTCCATCTACATAGTCGGCGGTGAAGCCTACCATCAACCCGCTGGGATATGGCCAGGGCTGAGAACCGAAATACTTCAGGTGGTTGATGGTGAGGCCTGTCTCTTCCATCACTTCACGGTGTACGGCTTGCTCAAGGGTTTCGCCTGTCTCGACAAAGCCAGCCACAAGTCCATAGAAGTCGCTCTTGAAGTTGCGGGCATGTACCAGAAGGACTTCCTCTCCCCTGCGTATGAGGACGATGATGGCAGTGGCGAGCGAGGGCCATACCGACTTGCCGCATTGAGTGCATTTTTTGCTGATATCGGTCGACATCTTCATGGGTGCTCCGCATATTCCGCAGAACTGTGTGTTCTGGTCCCAGTAGATGAGTTCATGGCATTTTCCTGCCTTGAGGTACAGGTCTCTGCTCAGTTTGTAGTAACTGGGACGGAGTCCGCACATCTCATAGTTGGGATTGTCGGTGACGGGGGTGTCGATGGTGAAAGCCTTTACCTCGGTTCCGTCTTCCATAGGACTGATGTTGAGAACATGGGTCCAGGGCTTGAGTGCTATCGGACTCTCTTCAGAGCAGGGAATGGTGTAGCTTCCGTCTGCCTGTTTCTGCAGCAAGAGGTCGGTCTTGCAAAATATAAACCAATAGGTCATTTCTTTATTCTTTATGTTGAGAATCTTTCTTTGAACTTTAGCAAGTTCAGAAGTTGTTCGTTTTTGGGGAAAGTTAATTTTCGGGAAGTTATAGAAGTTAAAGAAGTTATCACTCCCTTCGGTCGTTCATAAGTTAAAGCCAACAGCTTTGGAGAGAATGTTAAGTGTTTAATGTTTAATTTCAAGTCCACTAAAGCATTTGTCTTAACTCCTTAACTCCTTAACTCCTTAACTCCTT
>OGPQ01001172.1_pt1 | contig 19289 bp, 21 predicted proteins | sample 1552971 | NCBI WGS metagenome assembly OGPQ01 (sample SAMEA2580232, study PRJEB22360) | human gut metagenome | biome: human gut; feature: human-associated habitat; material: faeces | place: Denmark | collected 2008/2010 | reverse complement strand
AAAGGATTTCTCTTTGCCGTACGACACAGAGAAATCCTAATGACCGATTTGGGTTTAAAGAAGTTCCACTTCTCATCTCCTATTACCATGCCAACAAAACAAACATATTTGCCAAGTTCTAAAATCTCACACATTCTCTCAAGAGAAGCCTTATCCGGACCATCTCCTGCTATTCTCAAAACCGCCTTACCTCCTTGCTTACGATAAAAGGCAAACGCTTGTATCAATATGTCGAGACCTTTTTGCTCCGTATCGAGGCGACCCATATATCCGAATGTTAAGCAGGGTGTTTGCTTTACTTCAACAGCAGGTTGTGACTTGCATCCGTTAGGAATGAAATGAAACTCCTTTGCATTTGATGTTATATAACTATTTTGTTCTGTAGCACCAATAAGTTGCACAGCATCTACTGTCTTTATAACCTTTCTATCAAAGTATCTAAAGAAGATTCTTTTTTTCAGAGATACATTCATCGCCTCATCCACATATTGTCCGTGAGGTGTCAGTACAACTCTCTTGTATCCGTTCTTCTTTAACAGTCTTACTGCAGGCAGAAACCATGGAATAAAGACACTATGAAAATGAAAGACCGTGTCATTAGGACAACTCAACAAAAAGGCTTTAAACTTTTTATCCAAGAAAAAGCGCAATGGATGCTCTTTAAACTGGATATGCTCATAAAAAGCAGATTGGAATATATCGTTCTCTACATGCGTGTTTACACTGCAAACTACGACTTTACCCCCCCATTTGCTTTGACAAAGCAATTGAAATATTATCAATCACCTTGTATACTCCATTCAATGCCAAAGGAGTATAGTTTCCTCTTACTATATGTACGATATTCATGACTATTCTTACGATTTCAAGATTTCTTTATATAATAAATCCACACTCTCACTGATTCTCTCTGGTGCGAACACCCTCTCGCCGAACGTCTTCGAGTATTCCGCCATGCTGCGGCGCAGCTCCGGCGACTCAATCAACCGGCGCAGCTGTTTTGTCAGCGCCTCAGCGTCGCCGAACGGGAACGTCAGACAATTCCTGCCCTCCTCAATCACGTCTGGCAGACCGCCCACCGGCGTCGTCACCACGGCGATGCCCATTGCCCAAGCCTCCAGCACCACCATCGGGAAGCCCTCATGACGCGAGCACATGCAGTAGATGCTCGCCTTGTTCCAAACATCCTCCTTTTGCTTGCCTGTTATGTAACCCGTAAAAGTCACACAATCGTCAAGCCCCATATCGTGGCACAAGCGGCTGTAGCCCTCCACGTCGCCGTTGCCCATAATCGTGACGTGCCAGTCGGGGAAGTCGCCGCGTAGCCGCTTCCACGCCTGCAGCAGCAAGTCGGCGCGCTTGTTCTCGTCCAGGTGCGCCGCAAAGATGATGCTCTTCTCCTTTATAGAATAGTCGACAGCAGGCGTCGGAGCACAAGCGTTGTATATCACCGCCGTCTTCGCCTTCACCCTTGGGTATAGCGTCTCGAAGAGGTTCTGCCATTTCTTCGCCAAGAGCACCACACAGTCCGATCTATTCAGACACCAGATGAACAACCCATTGTGCGTATGGTCCTCCAGTTGGTTGCCCATGTGTATGTGCATCACTATCTTCTTTCTGCCCATTAGTGCCAGCAATAGCACCGGCAGTTGGATAATCAGGCAAATCTTGTCGGGCACGGTATGGAAATGCACAATGTCATATCCCCATATCGTGAACAGCGCCTTAGCGTATGCCTTCAGCACATACCACAGCTTCACGCCATAGCTGCGCTGTATCTGCGTGCCGAGCCATCCGCATCGGTACTTCTCCCAAAACGGCATCTGCTTCATCAGGCGCAGCACACTTGCCACTCCACCCCCACTCTGCTCCGCAGAGCCAACCATTAAAACTTTAGTCATTTTATTTTGCTTACGTCGCCATTATACACCATTCTCAGCTTCTTCTCATAGTCCTGAGGCGAATGGAGATTCTTTATTTTATCTAAGCACTTCTTCGACTTATCCTTTATTTCCTGTCGGTTCTGCAAAACATATTCCACCTTTTCTCGCAGACCCTCCAACAGCATTTCCGAAAATTTGTCCTGCTGATTCTTTGTAAGATGAATAGGATTGTTAAGTCTGTTAACCGGAACCTTTATCAGCCATCCCACTTCTTCATTGTTTATCTCTGTCAGAGCACGAAGAGATGTAGAGATGACAGGAGTGCCGCATGCCTGAGCCTCCAACACAGAGTAAGCGAAAGTGTCCATCCAAGTCGGCAACATGCAGACATGAGCCGCTTTCATCTTCTCGAGGACCACCGTATTTGGCAGACGGTCGTAGTATTCTATCCAGTCTTTATTCTCTTCTATCAGTCGCTTTGCTTCTTTCTCGTCATCGCCAGTACGCAGATATCGCTGTTCGTCAACCGCCATTGCGCTAATCAGCACAAGACGAAAGTCATAGTGTTCATGCAAATCAGCTAGCACCTGCACTGTCTCGCGTCCGCCCTTACGATAGAAGTCACTTCCTACATATATAAACGTCAGCTGTTCGTCGGCGTCCCAAGTGAGTCCTTTTTCCTCCACCCCATTCACTATCAGTTTCTGCGGCGGCAGCAAGGTAATAAGCTTTTTCGCAATAGCGTCTTCATACTCCGGAAACTGCTTTATTATCTCTCTTTGTATGTTCTCCGTACAATGGCTCAAAGCCAACAATGCCAAACAATTTGTGTTTGCCAATGCTTTCATTCTTCTTGCCACGTATTTATCTGTTGCAATCAAAGACATTTCTGCATCTTCACTTTCTACGCATCTCGTCACATTCACCGGCCATGGCACGCCGCTTTCTACGCTCAGCACCCATTTGCTGTGCTTTCCGAGGTTTATGCAGTTGAAGAAGTGGAACACATCGCAGCCCGTAGGCATTATAGCCTTAAAGTCATAGAAGAGTTTTGCCACCATCTCCTCAGGCGACATCTTCAACTTGCCCAACGCTTTCAGTCCCCACAGATAGGCATTCTTCCACAAACACCAGTTGTAGAAACGTATGTCCTTATACTTGGCTTCTGGCAACTTGTTCAGAAAGAGGCGTTGCGCAGCATAATTCTTCGATAAAATTCCTATTTTCATTTTGTCAATTTTCTTTAAACGGATTATTCATTGTTCCACAACACTAATACGTGTAATTTACAAACTTTGATTTTGTTGTGTATTAGGGCTCCTAAAAAATCTACGTTGCTGCTCTTTCTGACTCAAACATAGGGCTATCAGCATGAAGTAAACCATACCTCGTCCCGAGAGATACGACGTATCGCCTGTGTTCTCAATGGCAAGACAAAGGAAAGCCATGATAGCTATCTTGTAATAGCGCAGGTCTGGAATATTGTTGATTGCCGAAAGCCTTCGTTTCCAAAAGACTATGAAGAAGAACAATCCGACAAAGCCAAACTGCGCAAGACACGGATAGAAGGAGTCTGCATTGAAAGCTCCATGGTCTGACGGCGACATACCCCAGATTTCTGCCAAGTCGTATTTGTAGTACAATGGCGAATAATAGGTCTTTGCAGAAGCCGAAGTACCAAAGGTCCCAAGACCGGAACCAAACGGGAAGTAATCGACGAACACCTTCGGAGCTGTCTTGTACATCATCGGACGAGCCAGCTGGTCGTTGCTCATACCCGTTACGAAATAGCTGTCAAATCTGCTCCATGCGAAGAACAAGACAGCACCTATTAGCACAAATGTAAATGCGATACTTTTCTGTGAACCGATTTTTATCTTCTTCTTCAGAAGGAACACCACACATACAAAAGCTACACACTCGCCGATATACTTGAACTTGCCACATAACAGACCGAAGAGAACGATGGCTGTTGACACATAACGGTTGAAACCTGTCTCTTTTGTAAACAGATAATAAGTCATTCCGGCACCAATTGATAGGCTACCGAAAATCACATTCTCCGAACCCCATATCGTTGATCGTTTCCAGAACAAATAACCCACCAGAGACGCAAGAATCGAAAACAACATCCACTTCTTTTGGCGCTTGCTGAATTGCGGCATCAGTATCAGCGTACAATAGAACACGGCGTACGGTCTTATCTGTTGCTGAAAATCGATGATTGCCGCCATCGGCACATTCACCTTTAGTATCAACGAATAGACCAGATAAAACAGGAATATCAAGATGCACGCCCAAGCCTCCTTCACCGGTTGACGGTTGACGTAACGAGAATGTAGCTTCATGCAAGTGAAAAGGATGAGTATCAACGTCATGAACTCATCTACATAATCGTTCACCAAATCGTAAAAGGCAATGCACAATGGGAAGTAAAGCACCCAAAACCAAGAATAAAGCCTTGCTATTGATCTCATTTTATGTCTTTAATGTTTAGATTTCAACTCCAATATTTTAAGAAGCAGACATTCTGGCAACAATTTCTTTAACCATTCCTTAAATGAGAAATGCTTGTCCTGCCATGTACCTGCATAATGATGTATAGTGCGAGTGTTAGGCTGCACGTGTATGCGGCCTGTTGTCAAATTGATAGGACAGAAATATTCGGCAGGGTAGACCCACACATCGTCTACCTTTTGTATTCCTTCTTCTTGTTTCAAGCCAGCTTTCTCCATTACTTCGGTTGCAATATGCACGATTGTCAACTGACCTATCCCACCAGAAACAAATTCAAAATGCTGCCCGTCGTAATAGTGCATCATTTTTTCTATTATCCCGAGGCCGGGGTTTACCCCCAGGCCGAGGCCGGGGTTTACCCCCAGGCCGAGGCCGGGGGCGACGCTCCCTTCGCTCGCGTCGCCCTTTGCAGGATTCGGATCGGTCTCGAAACCCATAAAGTTGCCACGGGCAATGATGTCATCAATCGGGCGTATCACCTCCACGTCCGTATCGAAATAGATGCCGCCATACTTATACAGAATCCAGAAACGGGCATAGTCGCTCACGAAGGCATACTTCTTCATGGCGTATGCCTCTGCCGTATACGGAATAATGTTAACATCGAAGTTGTCCTCATTCCACTCCTTTATCTCATAATCAGGCAAGTACTTCTTCCACGAAGCAATGCACTTCTGCGCCAGTTCGGGCAACGGATTGCGTCCGAACCAGCAGTAATGTATAATTTTTGGTATCATTTTTACTTTATTCTTTAAAACAAATCTGTTACGCAAAAAATTCTCCCATATCTCCCAGTATTCCTGCTACCTTCTATATTTCAGCCACATAAAGGCTGGTAGATTTTTTTTAAAGCCCGAATTCTCCAGTCTATCTTCCAGCCAAAAGAGATTGAATGCGTAATATAGTTCTGTCTAAACTGTATGAATTTTTACGCGCATTCTCTGCATTCCACTTTGTGCGTATATATGGCAATAATGCAGAATTGTATTCACGACCTTTACACGACTTGCCCTCCGCTAATAGTTGAGCAAGCAAGTCATTGTTCTTCGACTCTTTTATCAGGTTATGTGTCAGGAAGTAGGACGCCTTCAAAGGAATATCCATTTCAACACGTCTTTTCGAACCTCCAAATTTTTGTAATGAAGCGGTCGGCATATGGTTTTCTGCAATTTCGAGATACTTTGCAAATCCTTCTCTATCGGCAAACAGCCATGCTTCCGCCTCATCAACAGCAATGTTTATAATGAAATTGGCATTCTGCTCACTCATCTTTTTTGTAAGATTGGCTTTAGCCAATGGCGCACAATCGTCGGTATCCAAATCAGACAACAAGATGACAGGATAGCTCTGAGAGAACTTGTTGAAGTTCTCCATTTTGCTTTTTATCTCGCTTCCTCTTGCCGGCAATGTATTCTTTACAACAAGATTGGGGGCATAATCCTTTATCAGTCTGCGAAGGATTTCTTGTGTAACCGGATCCTCACCCACAATAAAAACTTCTGTCATGCCTTATACGGTTTAAAGTACAACGTTGCCAATATCGTTTACATTCTGCGTCTTTGTCTCAGACATTGCTGCATCGGCAGCAGAAAGACCTGCGTCAAGCATTGCACTGACGGTATTGTCCGTCTTGGCGTTTTTAGCAACAGTTCCTTCTGATGTCGGACGCAAGATAACAAGTTCGTCGGCTCGTATTCCCGGATTTGACAATATCTCGTAACTATGGGTTGTTATGATGACCTGCCTTTTCTTGTTGCGCTGCACCTTGGCAATAAACTCTGGTATCGCCTCAATGATGGCAGTATGCAAGTTCGTCTCAGGCTCTTCCAAAAGAATAATGCCGCTGCCGTCTAACATGGCAAACAAAAAACCGATGAGACGTATGGTTCCATCCGAGAACATTTTCTCGTTCTGCTTGCTGCCTTTAGCTCTCCAATGATTGTATTTAGCCTCGATATGAGGAACGCCTTTCTCGTCCTTCACAAACGACAGATTTTCCAATTGTGGAACAGCCGTGAGAAGTACCTCGTTGATTATTTTAAGATACTTATTGCGTGTTGCGGTATTCAGCAGAGAAAGACGTTCCATGAAATTACGTCCGAAATAATCCTCCATTCCTGACGATAACATCACAGAGTCGGCATCCCTCACAAATTGTGGTATCACGTTCAGATATTCGGTTGTCTGGAACACATCCTTAATCTCCCTGAACTCAGCATTTGCTGTCGGCTGTTCAAGATGGGTAAACTTAAGTGTTTCTGAGTCCTCGCCTTTACTATTGTACTTACGATCAAGTACCGTCTCTTTGGTATAATAGTTGTATGCAATCTCACGATTAACTAAAGGGTATGGCTTTTGTATTCCGCCGCCTTTGTTCGACAGTTCCAACGAATATCGCCATTTCGGACTGCTTTGCCCATTTTCGCAGATGTCCACATTTATACATACCTCCGTTCTTTGTCGGGCTGCGAGGCAACGTATCTTTTTCAATCCGCCGCGGAGGGCAACCGCAGCCTGCAATCCGCCTCCCTGCTTTACTATGTCACGCATAAAGCGGATAACGTCCAGGAAATTAGACTTTCCGGTAGCGTTTGCTCCTACAATGAAACAACGTTCCGAAAGCGCAACTTCACAATCGTGGAAGTTTTTCCAATTAAATAGTTTTATCCTTGATATATACATATAGCCTCTTTGTTTACATTTATACTGCGAAGATACACAATATTTTTGAATATTTCTAATTTATCTTAGATGTTTATGTACCAGCGTACATCGACAACACATCTTTCACAACATGGTAAAGCCATTACCGCAGCGAGAAAACACCATTCCCCCGATGCTGTAACATCATTTTTGCACCGCGGTAACAACTGTTTAACATAGCTGTAACAATATGCGCACTTTATATCTGCAGATAGTTGTACACCTACAGCTGGAAGATAGGTGTCTGTGGCTGGCAGATAGGCTGGTAGATAGCAGTCTTCTGTAAGTTATCTACCAGCCTCTATCGCGTTGTGGCACAACTCGTTGTGCGCTTGCTGGAAGATATGGTAGATTTTTCTACAAAACTAATATTATATATAGCGTTTGTTCAACTCTCCCATCAACCACTTCATTCTTACCGTCCAACTACCGAGCCGTTCCGCCGTTGCTCTGTTGCGGTCTACAAGCTGTTGGTAATCGTCGATGTGCTCCAACACATCGGCAATCAGGTCTTCTGCAGAGATGCCGTCTCGCAGTTCTACCACTGGGTTATACCCGATAAAGTCGACAAGCTCTTGCGGCGCATGGCCCACCATCACCATTCGTGAGAACATACACTCCCAATAGCGTTGCGTCAGCGTCTCGATGTCGCCCGCAATCTCCGGCTGCGTCATGCTACGTGGTAAGGCGATTGTAACCTTAGCGTCGCCCATCGCCTCATAAAGCTGTTCGTTGGTGAAGATGAACTTGCCGTTCTGCTTCGTGCAGACATGCTGCAGCGGCGCTCCATCGATCTTCGCATCAGCCAGTTTCGCCGAACTGACCACCTTATCGTTCGACCGTCCAAACTCCAGCAAGTCTATAGTTCTATCCTTCAAGAGCTTGCCCCGCTGATAAACTGACTCGTCTACAGCCTCAGCACACCAGATTACATCTATCTTCTGCCACCCTTCGTGCTTGCCAGAGAACCGCTCCTGCATCTTCTCTGCGGTCTGACGCGAAGAAAATATCGCCGTCCTCACCCCATGCTTTCTCAGCCATCGGCAAGTCTTTTCGAAGTAGCGAGGCCAACAGTCCCAGAACATCGGCACAACCTCGTACATCGCATAGTCGGGAAACGAGTCGAACGAAAGCGACACCGGCTCAACAAACCTCAGACGCGCCTCCTTCCTACTCTTCCATATCGTAGGCAGCTCCCATCGGTACGCCGCTCCATGCAGCCACCGAGGAGGATAGTGCTCCTGCGCCACCAGCCCCCCATTCCTTACCCAAGCCGCATACGGCGCCTGCTTGAAGTTCAAGAAGCCGGGGTGAGCGAAAGGAGCCACCGCCTTTATTGTTTTATTCATCTATATTAATCTTTCAGTTTTGCCTCTAACATAGTATATATGCGATTCATCTTATTGTTAACGCCCTTTCCCATGTAATCAGAAGCGTTCCAACAATGAAGCCAGCAATCATCCATCAGAGAGTAACCATTTCTGAAAATGTCATCGTCCTTGTCATCTAACATAATATGCTTGTCAGACACCAAACGATAATTATTCCAATCTATTCCTTCAAAATATCTATAGTAGTTGCATGCACCAGTATCACCATGGAGATGAAGAGAAGGACGAAAATCTACACCTTTCTTTATTAATAAACTCATAGGCATTCCAAACAGACCTGGCCATACATAACACCTATGCTTTGTTCCATAAAAGAATTGCTTATCAAATTGTGTTGATATGTCAAAGTCATCAATTAAGAACAAGTCGTGATCCAGAAGCATGAAATATTTGGCTCCACCATTCTTGATATATTTGTTGAAAAGGTAGTTGCATGCAATGCCATGCGAATAGCTGCCATATCCCTTTGGTAAGAACTCCTGCTTAGGTAGTTTTACATACCCTACAGAATACTTTTTGCAAATGGCAAGTATTTCTTCAGACTTATTCTCTTTTGTGGAGTTGTCAAACACAGTATATCTAAAAGGATACTTAAAGAACTTTTTAAGTGTTCTGATTTGATATTCTACAACTTCAGAGTTGTTAAAAGTCACGACAGCTAAATCACAGAATTCAGCGTCTTGCCCCCCCCGATTATAAATATTGTATTCTAACAAAGGCTTTCTCTTATAATATACATATTGTGTATATGCGCCCAATTTTGCCCAAGTACACTCTGCACAAAGGCGACGAATTATTCTATTTAAAATGTTCATATTATTAGTATTAGTTTATATCACACAGTCTTTTCTGTAACATGACAATTGTATTTTACGCCATTACCACTGATAAACAGTAGGATACTTCACTTGTACGAAGTTAAAGCCATGGTCCAACACCTTCACTTGTCTGCTTAATGTTTTGCTTTTTGAAGACGGAGTCTTTATAAACGCTTGCATATTTCGTAGTGCATTTCCCCGCTTCGGAGTCGTATTGTCGGGCACGTCATAGTCTCTCCAGCCAAACAGACACACTTTTTCAGGGAATGTCATAATAAAATTTTGAAGTAATGGCTCCTGCAACAGACATTCCATTGATTTTTCCATCTGGCTCGTAGCCTTAGCCCTTTTACCTAAAGGATACATGCCATCGTTGGGTTCGACATACTTTTCCTTTGAGCAAGTCAAATCACAGAATGCAATCTTTCTATGATCGGCAGTGCCGTCAACAAAGATATAATCACATCTATCTTTAACTTCCGCTACAGTATTATCAAACTGTCCTATATAAGCTTCAAACTCTACAACACCAATCGGTGTTGTAGAGGCATTTATTATCAAATTGGTTTTATTGCATCCGTTACGTTCAGGTCTACGTTGCAAGCACTCTTCACAAGCCTTTGCGTCAAACAATTCGACAATACCCGATTTTAAACTGTAATCGACATGAACATTATCCGTAGCAAGACCATAATGCGCAGGATACAGAATCTTCAGCAACTCTTCTATCATTTGCTCAACTCGTTAAACTCATGATATATGACAGACATCATTTCGGTGAGATCATACGTGTCAACAATCGTATTGCCCTTGTCGTCTTCGCTCAATAGATTCTGTGCGCTTCCATCGTATATTCTATATACAGCCATATCGGCTGCGTCGATGTGGGCACGACCTTCAGCATGCTGGTGCAACAGCACGTTCAGATAGTTAAGTATGTATGGGCTATGCGTAGCCATAATGATACTCATGTGTCTGTCGTTAGCTGTAGCTATGAATGCGTTCTTAACCAAATCATCGATCAGGCGGCACTGTGCATCGGGGAACAGACTCAGTTCGGGTTCCTCCATATGAATGTGTACATACTTTGGCAAGTCGGCAAGTTCGATGACCGGCGAGAACTTTGTAAGCAACTCATTGTCATACAGATAGTCGAGAACAGAGCGGCGGAAAGCGTTCTTAAAAGAATAGTCTTTCGCAAAATGCTGCACTATCACAGAAAGCGGAGTGGAGGTCTGTATACCAGAAGAGGCCTCTGTTAGCTCAATCGGGGTATAAGCGTCATCAGATGGCGACACAATCAACTTCGTAGGACGACCCTTTGGGTGCTTCACCGTCAGCTTCAGCCCCAGATAAGACAGGTCGTACTCTTTGTCATCCTTTACAGCTTGAGCGAAATCGTTCATCGTTTCATGGAAGTAGAAACCCAACGAGGCATTCTTGTTGGTCAATGCGTTCGCCGTCCAAGCCGGTATGACATTTCTGTTTTCCGAGACAAACGATTCCTTCCAAAACGAAAGGTCCTCTTTGTTAATCTCAGGCAACTCTATCTTTCTTTTTGTCTTGCCATGTTCTATAGTGTAGACATTGCCGGAATCGGTAGTCACCTCGTATCGTATATAAGAGTCGTCCTTGAACATAGATACAAGGTTTGTTGCTTTCACCAACGATTCGAAACGAATCCTAAAAGGCGATTTTGTAATTTCAGAGTGTCTGAGAAAAGAACGTATATTAGCCCTCTTATAAAGATATCTCATCAATATAAGCACCTTCATAAGCGTACTCTTTCCGATAGCAGACTCACCGATAAGCACCGTAAACGGAGCTATCTCCAGCCTGTCTATCCTCTTGAGCGGACCAATATTATGTATAGTTATATATTCTTTCATTTATATGTTGTAATATGAGTATTGCATTAGTTTGTGCAAATCTACCTATTTTATTTTTATTAAAAGTTTTTGTTAATACTTTTTAATAACAATGCACGGGTTTCCTACTGCCATGCAATCGGCAGAACAGCATATAATTTATTATTTATTATTCTGATTAAAAAATTCTTTCAATGCTTCTATATCATTCAGCAATCTCCAGTTCTTTTCAAACCATACCGGCTGATTATTCCACCATTTGGTTTTCTGCAGGAACTGGATTGTTTCGTCATCGTAACGATAGCCGATGACTTTGGCGGGTACACCACCTACAATTGCGTAAGGCGGAATATCTTTTGTAACCACAGCATTGGCAAGGACTACCGCTCCATCGTGTATCTCTACCCCACCAATTAAAGTGACGTTGGAACCAAGCCAGCAGTCGTTACCGATTTTGTTCACAAGTTCTCTGACTTTATCATAGAACTTGAACTCCTCTATAATTTGCTCTGAAGCAAACGTCTTACCTTGCGGATTATTCCCGTTGCTTTTAGAGAAGAACAGAGGACATGTTGTAGCAAACGGCGCCTTATAAGCATGGGTGGCATTAATATATCGACAGTTGGGACCGATAGACGTAAAGCGCCCGATTTCAGCACTAACCATTCCACCTCCACCGATATACGAACCGTAACCTAAGAAACCAAAGAAGTCGGTATGTGGACCAACCATGTTCATTCCCTCAAAGCCACAACGATAGGATATATGTGTAGAGTACCAAAATTTAACATTGTCCCCGTTATGCCGTTTCTGCCATAAATAGAGGAGCAGATGACTTAAAACTGGCAACCTCTTTATTATTGCAAATAATTTTGTCATTCTATTTTAAGAAGTGAATTAACTTGTACAGCAACAACCAATCGTATCTGCGATGCAGTCCAGGATACAGCTTTCTGCATTGCTCTGGATAGTAGTTGCGTTCACCGAGATAAAACGCATACAACGCCATCTTCTCCCAGAATGATTTACCGTTGAAATCAAGATGCCCCAAGAAATCTTCTTTTATGTCTTTACGGGCACGGGAGGCTGCGGAGAACTCCAAGTTGATCTTTGCTACTGGTTTGTGACAGAGATAAAGTCTGTATTTGCGATACAGTTTGAAGATGCGCTGCAGATCCTCATATCGACGCACTCGCTCGTCAAATGGATTTTCTTCTACTATCGTTTTCTTATATACTGTAGTGCCTGAGCATTGAAACAAACGACCCAAAACATGAGCTTTGAACGGATTGCTAACAACGCCTTCCTTGTATTCAACTGCCAAGTGCTCTGCCTTACCATTGTTGACAATCACCTCGCCCAAAAACATATCTACATCAGTATGCTTCTGTATCTTCTTGCTAAAGAAATCCAATGCTCCTGGCAACATTTCGTCATCAGCATCAAGAAACAGTATCCACTCCCATTTAGCATTCTTCACGCCAGTGTTACGAGCCTTACTCGGTCCGCCGTTCTCCTGCTTAATCAATCGGATGCGCGGATCGTTTATAGCCTCAACGACAGCCACAGATCCATCCGTCGAGCCATCATCTACTATAACAATCTCAAAGTCGTCGTACTCTTGTGAGAGCACGCTCTTCAGAGACTGTGCAATAGACGCCTCCTTGTTATATAAAGGTATTACTACTGATATCATTTTTTCTTTGTGTATTTATGAATCTTTTCCAAGATAGCGGCACACTTGTTCATCAAGAAACTTGCTGCCCCACCCTCTTTGTAGATTCTGTTGAAGATTTTACCTGCCGGAGAGAAAAGGAAATAGATATGCTCTTTTCCTACGGGCATAGTTGGCGACACGAAACTCTGCTTGCAATGCATTATGAGTTCTTTGATGTCTGCCGTGAGACCTTTCGCAGTCTTCACATCTTTGTATATCTGCAAGCTGAAGAACGGAGAATAGTCCTGATTCTCTATGAAGCTCATGTGCCACCAGTGAACGATTGCTGCATCAGCAAAATACTTCAAGGACATCGCAACCTGAGCATTATAAATACCTGAAAGCTCTGAGATTTTGTATCCAAACTCCTTATCTGTTGCAAGCAGTGCCGGTTGGTCTTGGCTTTGTCCCTTTTCGAAACAAGAATAAGTCCATTTCTCATTCCAACGTTTGTAGAAATTGCGTGTCAATTCGTTGTCTGCAACAAACATAACACCTGAGTTAAACCAGTATTTAGAGTCGGAAACATCGGTTTTGAAAATCTTATTCACTGAGTTTGTCGGCGGAAACATACATTCAGACAGAGGCAGATGACCATCTGGCACAGCTGCCATATCGCAAGTAAGATTGTCAATATCATCCAACGGCTTGCAGATAACCGTATCCGTATCAACGAAGAGGTATGCGCCGTCAATCACGTTGCGCACCGTGGTCTTAATGACTCGTGAACGTTGCTTGGCGTTATAGTTCTCTGGCACCGATACAACAACGATGTTACTTATCATGCCACAGAGTTCTGGGAATCTTTCCACGTACTTCTTCGTCGGTTCATCCACCAGCACGTTGACCGTCACCTCAGGATGAAACTGGCGAAGAGAATAGAGCGACACCCACAGCTCCTCCAAGAAGTAATCTTTTTCGGAGCTAATCAGTGTGTATACTATCGGGGTTTTCATCTGTTATTTTTTTAATGTGGCCAGGGATAAATCGATTTTCTCTCCTACCTGTGACAAGAAATTTTTATTAAGATATGGCATTCTTCCACAGTCAGAAGTGAATGTCATCTCGCCGAAGTATGCCTTACCGGCAACGTCATAGAAATCGACTCTAACCTCAGGGAATCCTTTTGAAAGGATTTTTGCAGCCTCCAACATCTCGTTAAAAGACTTTGGACACGGAACCTTGCCGCCACCATCTCTATAATGGTTTGTAAAACGTCCCCATTCGTGATGATAGTTCCAGTCTAAGTCGTACTGCTCGACCTCAACATGCCCATTAACATTGTCGCGGTTATATACCACAAAAACGAAGCATGGCTCACCGTTGAAACACCAAATCTTATAGTCGATAGGTGTAGATGATATTCCAGCACCATCGAGTTTAAGAAACTCTTCTGCCATAACCATTGGTGGTATCTTGTTGTAATGAGGTTCGCAACTCAAATAGCCGAACTTCACACGAAGCTTGTTGTTGAAATCTTCAATCAACTTTTCCTTGTCGAAACCTACGGTTTTGTCTAAGATTTTTACAGAAGCACTATCGTGATTGCATTTCAGTACGAACTTGTTCGGAAGACTATCAAAGTCGATGTCTCTAGCATCCTTCCATGCTCCTAACATCGGAACCAACATATGTGCAAGTCCTTTCTCTTTTACATAATCTCGCACAGCAACCTTATCAGCCAGTCGAGTCCATTCAGAGGTATCTGAATTCAGGATAAGCCATTGGATCTTTTCATTCAGATCTTTAGGGTTGTTCCAATCTAAATGATATTTGAAATCACGATACCAATACTTTGAGAGCACATGCTTTGTAAAATGATCGACAAGGAACTCATTCCATTCTCTTGCCAGTCTGTTCTTTATTCTAGGAACTAAATTGTTTATCATATTCTTCTAAATTACTTTTTTAATTCATATATTCTTGACATAACCCACCTATGTGGTTCGCATCTGAGATTGTTAATATAAGGTGCAGGATCGTATTCTACGTTTTTTTTCTTGGTGATTTTTTCTTTAAACCGATTCCAAATGGCTTTTGAATACTTCCTGATGTTCGGTCGGATATATCCACTGCATTCAAATTGGTAATCATATAGAAACTCCAAATCTAAGCAATGGTTGTTTACGGTTTGGATGTAAGTGTCAGTGTCCGTGAAAATACGATTAATGGAATCCAAGTGATTTTTCAGGACATCGCTCTTACAACAATCGATGGTTCTTTTTTCTTTATCAAACGATATTGGCTGAACATTGACATTGACAGTTTCAGAACTAACGCTTATTTGCGCCATTAGACCATTATACCACCATTTGTTTTGTGGAGAGAGCGCATCAAACACAAAGTTACCCAAACTGTATATTATTGAACGCCCTTTATATAGCTCACATGGCTGCGGGACATGCGGATGATTGCCAATGATGGCATCTGCACCATTAATAAAGTGGCGGTATAAGGTACACAATTTAGGTAAAGGATAGTCCACTCTTCAAAATCGGATTTGCATTGAGAGCGGAAATGGGAACTTCAAAGTTTAATACATTTATATCTCCATCATTCAATATACCTTGTAGCTCCTCACTTATCATAAGCCCATTAAGGTCCTTAACACAGAAATCGCCTAAAATATTAATGTTAACCATGTTTCAATATTTTATTCTTCAACATACTTACAACCTTTGTCTTTTCACCAGAAGTCAGACCTATGTAGTAAACTATTGCAGTAGTGATGATAAAACAAACCACGATAGAGAGTAAACGTACAAAAGTGTTCGGTATATCAAGATAAGAATAGCCAAACAAAAGAACGCTCATAATTATAGCTATGACTATTGGTTTAACATAAGCTTCTTTCATATATTGTATTGAATCGAAATTCAATATCGTCTTTAACAAAACCATTTGAACTGCTCGTTGTAACAAATCGGCAATTATAAACAGAATCAACAAAGAATACTGAGAGTAACCTAACTTGAACAGAACAGATCCTATCGGGATACAAACGAGAAAGAAGAAACTGAACTCGATCTTAAACCACTTTATCTTGCCTGAAGCATTGATAAGTTGCGTAAAGCCTCCACAACTCAAAGATATTCCACACAGAATCAGATTAATCTGACAGAATGTAAGAACTCCATCGGGGACATTTCCAAGCCAAAGATGCAAGATGAAGTCCAACTCTATATAAAGAGGGAAAAAAACTACTTCAAAAAGCAATAATGAAAAGCGACCTAATTTATTCACAAGATAATTGCATCGTTCTTTATTGCCAGAACTATAGGATTGAACGATCTGTGGACCAGAAGCGACGTCAAAATTAGCGGCGAATGTACCAATATAATTGTTAACGGAACGGCTGATAGCGTATGCACCATTTACTGCTGTACCGAAAAAGGAGTTCAACAGCAAATCACTTCCTGAAGATCGGGCCATAAAAGAAACTGTAGCCAATAGATTCCAACCACTGAAAGACAACAGTGGTTTATAGTTGTTCCACCCCTTTATGAAACGCAACTTAATAATATGCGGCCACTTATGGGCTGCATAGACATGGAAAACAAGGAATGTATTAATTGTGGTTAGACTCATTATAATAGAGTAATACCTTAAACTATTGCCTGGCAGGTACAACAATGCTAACACACAAGCAAAACGGAAGAGGGTATTAGCAATATCAAAAGTAGTAAGAAAACCAAACTTTTCATGTGCGAAAAACAAGCTGCTATATGGCTCGTTTACTATACCTAAACATACTGTTATAATAGAAACATGGTACACAAACAATGCATCCATTAGCTTACCTTCTGGCAATACAAGTTTGTTGTATATATACCATAGACCTATCGTTTCTGCAAGTATGAATATGATTGCAGCCAATACGACATGAAGCAACTGGTTTACATTGAATATTTTGTTGACATCTCCATGCTCTTTGCCCATTTCTACATTAAAGAAACGAGATGTGGCAGCACCTAAAGATGCTGTTATGAAAGTGAACATCGCCAACACGCCACCAACGACGCTGAATATACCAAAGTCAGAAACGCCCAATACTTGTAAGACTATACGAGAAGAGTACAGACCTATAATCATTGTCGTAAAGAGTCTGAAATAAATGAAAATGGTGTTCTTCGCTATTTTTTTGTTATTATCTGATATTTGTGACATAAATAATTATCAATTGTTATTCTAACCAATTTTGAATTTTACTAATTTGTGCTTTATTAATTGCTCTACCACTGTCCAAACCCTAATCCTTAACAGATCAACAAAGATGCTACCGAAATAAACGATTAGCATGAAAGAGAGTAACGACAATATATAGATAATTCCACTATAATTTGTGTTTATATATTTTAATGTATCAAACCAATATCCCCATAAACCATGAAGCAAATAGACGGCGAAACAACCTTTGCCACATAAGTTAACAAAGGCATTGTAATTCATTTTGAGTTTAGAGAAAAATAGCAGCAATGATATTGCACCTATCACTGTAAAAGGGCTCACATAGCTACAAAGTTTCCACGCAAAATAAGAAGTTTTACTTAATCCCTGCAGTCCTCCGAAAAAGATCACACAGAAGAAGCCTACACAACACAGAATATAAACTGAAATATCCTTCATTTTATCCTTGCCTGCCCATTGGGGATTCCATACCTTCATATAACGAGCTAAGAGATACAAGCCCACAAAGGAAACAATAGAATACCCGTTGTTGATATAGTCAGTTGCATCAAACACCCAGCCTAAACTAATCAAGAAACCCCAGTAAGCAATAAGTACATTTCTCAAATTACGCTTTGACGTATTCTCCACAAAGGCATTCAATACTGGGGATATTATATAAAGTAGTAAGTAAGCCTTGATGAACCAACCTTGGGAAGGTTTTAGCATCATTAAATTCTTTATGCTATCTTTATTAAAATCGACAAGCCCTACAGAAACAAACACCACATAGCTTAATAATTTCAAGAATGCTATCTGAAATAAGAAGCTACAAATGCTTTCCTTTTTAGGCTTTATAGAAAACCAACCTGAGATTAAGACAAAGACATCAACAGCAACAATGCCTATACCTTGTTGCGCTATCCTACCCCCCCAGAGCCACGAATTGCTTTGCACAGCTTCACTGTCAGGCATGCCAAATGCCAAGAAAGAAGAGTGCAAAAGCAAGACCATAAACATGGACAAGCATCTTAATAATTCTATATTCGACTGACGTTTCATGATTTTTAAATTTAACGTTTATTCCATGAGATCATATCCCAAACGACTAATCATTTTGCTTGGCATTTTTGTTAACATATTAGCTACAATCTCTATGACTTTACTATGCTTAACAACACCTACATGTCCTGAAATACGAACAACAATATCCGTTTGAGATATTTCTGGTGATAAGCTCAAAACACTATTTCCAAAGATAGCCATTCTTTTTTCAGTATATGAACATGTAAAAGTTCTTTTCCCTTGAACCTTTTGACTAAGAGAAATATGTCGTTCAAATCTCTTGGCGCTTTTATTTATCTTATATTTTGTCATAATTATACATCTTCTAATAATTCATACACACAATATGTAATAAATCCCATCAACAATTGACATTCTCTTTCTACAAATATATTAGTTTTTGAAGAATCAAAGGTCAGTACCCCTTTGATGCCAGATTTGGGAATCTCTACTTCTACAGGAGATTTTATCAGAAATACTCCTAATGAGTTATATAAATTTCGATATTCGCTAGACGTGTGAAATATACCATTTTTCTCATCTTCATCTAAATCGTTTGACAACCAATACAATTTTCCTGTTGCAACCAAATAGTTAAATATACTATTCGAAGCAAATGGAGTTCTTCCATGTTCTTCAGAATATGACTTGGAGGCATTATGCCATGTCCTTAAATCTTGATAAGTATCTGTGCCACGAAGAGACAAAATGTAATCAATCTTTTTGGTTCGTTTATTATCATCCAAGTTTTCTATGACATATGTATAGGTCTGAAGAATGTTATTATTACCTTTTTGGCAAAATGTTTTTAAACTTATACGTACATTTACAAAAAGAGACTTTTTTAGTGTTTCTCGTGAAGCTACCAAGAAATCCTCTATAATTTCCTTTCTTGAATTAATATTTGAGTATCTTTGTTTGTCTTTTTTTATTATTTGCCTTGATTGAACCATTTTCTTATATAATCCTTGCATCATTTTTATAGATGTTTGAGTTCTATTTTGGCATTTAGCATGAAAATATGCCATTATAGAGCATGGAATATTATGCGTACCACACTTTATACATCTATTCCGCATCAGCATCAATAATGTATACATCAAAGTAAGTAAATGATCTAAATTATTTATATATATCAGTACTAATATGGTTCATTTTCC
>OGPQ01001166.1_pt1 | contig 19389 bp, 18 predicted proteins | sample 1552971 | NCBI WGS metagenome assembly OGPQ01 (sample SAMEA2580232, study PRJEB22360) | human gut metagenome | biome: human gut; feature: human-associated habitat; material: faeces | place: Denmark | collected 2008/2010 | reverse complement strand
CTCAGCACCCGCACACCTTCGTTTACTCCAGCTGGGAGGTCGAGAGCAAGGGCAACCCGCTCGCCCACGCAATCCTCAGAGGCTCGGCGGATAAACACGGCCAGACCGTGCCGAACTACCACTACGAGGATCTGCAGCATCTCTGCGCCCTCTACGCCGACAGCGGGCTGAAGAACCCCGGCGTTATCATCGACACCAACCACTCGAATTCGGGCAAGCACTGGGATCAGCAGCCCCGTATCGCCAAGGAGATCCTCCACAGCTCACGCCTCTCGGGCGATATCTTCGGCATCCTCAAGGGTCTGATGATAGAATCCTATATCGAGGACGGCAACCAGAAGCCCGACGGCGGCGTCTACGGCAAGTCGATAACCGACCCCTGCCTCGGCTGGGAAAAGACCGAACGCCTCATCCTCGAAATCGCAGACCTGAGATAAATGAAATAACCCCCACAAATTAATCAATACAGCCAAAAACGGGCGGTCAATGACCACCCGTTTTTTATTTGAGTATTAAATTGTGATCAAGTCCGTTATAAGGCAGGTTTTTTTGCTATTTGAGTTTACGGGGCTCGTCGGTGAGACCCAAGAGGTAATCGGCGGAGATATTATAATACTGAGCGAGGGTCTTGATATGGTGGCTGGGGATATCTCTCACACCGCGCTCGTAGGCGCTGTAATACTGATATGTCGTGTTGAGTACGTCGGCGATTTCTTTCTGCGTTTTTTCGTTATCCTCTCTTATGTCACGAAGTCTTTGATAATAGTATTTTTGCATAATTTCAACGAGCTCCTTTTGTTGCTTTCGCTGAAATTTTATCATATATGGTTAGTTTGACTTGACAATTAGCCATATATGGTTTATTTTAGAACTAAATTAGCCATATATGATTATATGCATGTGATTTTATTTTAAAAATGGAGGACTGTTATGTATACTAACATTGGAAAAAAGATCAAGAGCTTGGCTGTTGTAATATGCATAGTTTTTATAGTACTGAGCGTTCTTATCGGATTAGTTGCTATGGCCTATGATGACAAACTTATACCAATAGCTCTTTTAGCAATAATTGCCGCCGCTCTGATATCATGGTTGTCATCTTTCGTTTTGTACGGTTTTGGAGAGCTGGTAGAAAACAGCGCCAAGATTGCTGCCCAAAAAGAGCCGCAACATAGCATTCGTCAAGCAAACACATATCAGCAGAATGCCGAAGCATACCGACTGCAAAAACTCTTTGCCCAAGGGGCGATAACAGAAGAAGAATACCATAGAAGAATAGGCGGAAAAGGATAACTAATAAAGACTCCTCCTGTAACAATTGCGTTCTTCTAAAATGTCTCACATATGAGATCACTTGATTGTATAAGACAAAGCCTCCGATAAATCGGAGGCTTTATTTATACCTTTTAATATTGACGATAATGCGGCCTTTTTTGCTCACGGCGGAGCAATCGGTGACGATGATACGGCCTTTGCGGCGAAAAACTATTTTATCCCCCTCGCCGATACGTTTATCGGCTTTAAGGCATTCGCAGTCATTGACATAGACCAGCCCGTGCTCAATCGCGTCGCAGGCGGCAGTGCGGGAGACTGCAAAACCGTTTTTCACAACGCTGTCGAGCCTCATGGTGGAGACGGTGAAGCTGCCCTGCTCGACGGAATCGACGGAGCAGAGAGCGCGTACCTCGTCAGGCTCCGCGGGGCGTGCGGAGAGGGTGCCTCGCCCTGCCCTGCCGAGGTTATCGGCGATAAACGGCGCCATTTTGCCGAGCACGGCGATGAAGCAGCCGTCATCCGTTACACGGATATCGCCCGTCATCTCACGCTTTATCCCGAGCGACATCAGCGCCCCGAGATAGTCGCGGTGGCCGAGCGGCGGCGAGAATTTATCTTTTGTCACCCGCAGCACGGTTATCGGGTCGGAGTCGGGGTCGCTCGCAAAATATTCGGCGAGCTGCTCCGTGCTCCCCGCCTCGATATAAGGCGGCAGCAGCACGGCTGCGGTTCGCTCCGCGTCGGGGAAAGCGCCGTAAAATACGCATTTCACATCCGGGTACGGCAGGCGCATATTTTTCACCAGCGAACGCTCGTGCATATCGAGGAAGTCGCTGTTGGTTATCATGGAATTATCGCTGCAAAGGCGAGCCTTATCCTCGAGCCTTGCAAGCAGCAGCTTGTCATCGGGCTGTGGCTTATTCATTCGGCAACCTCAGAAATTCTCCGACTCGGCGTATCTCTCTGAAATTCAAAGCAGTTCAACTCCCTTGGCTTTGCACTCATCTATCATGCCCTGCGGCCATACGGAGGCCTGCACCTCGCCGATATGAGCCTTGCGCAGGAAGAACATACAAATTCTCGACTGGCCTATGCCGCCGCCGATGGAGTAGGGCAGCTCGCCGTTCAGCAGAGCCTTGTGGAACGGCAGCTCCTTGCGCTCGGGGCAGCCTCTTATCTCAAGCTGGCGCATGAGCGACTCCTCGTCGACCCTGATGCCCATTGACGAAAGCTCAAAGGCTATGTCGAGCACGGGGTAATAGACGACGATATCGCCGTTAAGCTCCCAATCGTCATAGTCGGGCGCTCTGCCGTCGTGAATGTCGCCGCTCTTGAGCGCGCCGCCTATCTTCATAATGAAAACGGCTTTTTTCTCACGGGCTATGCGGTTCTCCCTCTCCTTGGGGCTGAGGTCGGGGTACATATCCTCCAGCTCCTGAGTGGTGATAAAAGTTATCTTGTCGGGCAGGAAGTGCTTCTCGACGAAATCGTAGTCGTCGGCAACATATCTCTCGGTGTGGCGCAGAGCGCGATATATCGCCCTGACAGCTATTTTGAGAGTTTCCTCGTTCCTGTCCTCTTTGTTGATGTGCTTCTCCCAATCCCACTGGTCGACGAACACCGAGTGGATATTGTCGGTGTCCTCGTCGCGGCGGATGGCGTTCATATCGGTATAAAGACCCTCGCCCGCCTCGAAGCCGTACTGCTTGAGGGCGAGTCTCTTCCACTTTGCAAGGGACTGCACTATCTCCACGTCGCCGGTGTCGATGCCCTTGATGTCGAAGCTGACAGGGCGTTCAACGCCGTTGAGCGTGTCGTTCAGACCCGATTTGGCGTCCACAAAGAGCGGCGCGGATACACGGGTGAGGTTGAGCTGGATGGCAAGATCGCGCTCAAAGAAATCCTTAACCTTTTTAATGGCGAGCTGAGTCTGCCTCTGGCTCAGAAGCGAACGGTAGCCCTCCGGAACAGTTAATTTATACATAGAAATGCTCCTCCGAAATTGCATTATTTTAAAAGTATATCATCATACGCTTTTTAATGCAATAGCCGAAGGAGCTTTTTTTATTGCGCCGAGGGGCTGCGGTAGTCGCTCAGCGCCTTGAATTCATAGCCTTGCGAACGGGCATAGTCGATAATGTCGCCGAGGGCTGCGGCGTTGTCGGGTGAGACGGAGTGCAGCAGTATGACCGCGCCGGGGTGCAGGCGTGAGGTGACGGTTTTGAAGGCGTATTCACCGCCCTTGGTGTCCTTCACATCCCAATCCGCATAGGCGCACGACCAAAATACGCTCGTGTAGCCCATCGAGCCGACAAGGTCGAGGGCGCTTTCGTTGTATGAGCCCTCGGGGAAGCGGAAAAACTCCGTCGAATAGCCGAAATTCTGCCGCAGATAATTGTCGCATTTGAGCAGCTCCGCCGCCATGCGTTCGCGGGATATCTTGGCGAAATCCGGGTGCTTGGTCGAGTGGTTGCCGACGATGTGACCCTCCGTTATCATGCGGGCTATGAGGTCGGGCTGCGACTTGATATGCTCCAGAGTGCAGAAGAATGCCGCAGGCACATTTTTCTCAAGGAGCGTGTCGAGCACCTTGGAGGTGTAGCCGTTCTCCCAGCCGCAGTCAAAGGTCAGATAGAGCGCCTTTGTGCCCGGGGTCGTGTCGTAGCATAGCGCCCTGTAGCCCTTTGACTCAAAAAAGCTCTGAGCGTTCTTTGAATTGTCGTGGACAATGCCGTTTTTGGCGACGCCGTAGCTGTGGCCTATCTTTGCGGTCGGCAGTCCCCTCGTATTCTCGGGGTCGGGCACGGAGAAGCTGACCTCGTCGAGCACGGGTCTGCCCGTCAGGGGCGACGTGACGGCTGCGCTTGTTGTCGGCGCGTCGGTGGCGGTCGGCCTACCTTTATCCTCAACGGTGACGGGCGCATTCGCGTCGTTCTCCTCCATCGTGCCTCTGCCCGTGCAGCCGCAAAGCAGCAGAAGAGAGGCAAGCAAAATCACAGTAATTACCTTTTTCATTAAATCACCTTGCTTTATTTGCTGAAATCATGTATAGTATTCCCGTGCGTTTCAAAAAAATTTGATTTTTTATTGGATCGCTGCAACAAAATCACACAATAATCACACTTATTAGGTGAAGCGGTAAGGAGGGTCGGTCTTGAGCGCTCAGATAAGCGAACTCGTTACTCTTGCAAAAAACGGCAGCGCCGAAGCCTTCGGCGAGCTGTATGAAATATACTATAAAGATATGTACTGCTATGCGTGCTACGTTACGGGCAGCGAAAGCCTGGCGCAGGACGCGGTTTCGGACGCGGTGCTTTCCGCCTTTCAGCAGATTGGGTCTCTTCGCAAGCCCGCAGCGTTCAAAGGATGGCTCTTTAAGATACTCTGCGCCAGCTGCAAAAGGTATTACACCGAGAACGAAAAGAAAAAATCCGTCGTCTATCTCGATGACGAAAACAGAGGATTTGACGAGCCGAGCGTGCTCGACGATCTCGACATCTCTATCGAGCTTCGCAACGCCTTGCAGGCGCTTGCGCCCGATGAGAGGGAGATAGTCCTGCTCAGCGTCGTCAGCGATTATAAAAGTCACGAGATAGCCGAGATACTTGATTGCCCGTCCTCGACGGTGCGCTCAAAGCTCAAGCGTTCGCTTGAGAAGCTGCGCCGCCGCATGGGCGGAGATACATGAGAAAGGGGGCGAACGGGATGAATAAAAAGGATAAGGAACTGCTTGAGCAGCTAAAAGGGGAATTAAACAAAGCCGCCTCCGAGGTCAAGGTGCCCGAGAGGCTGCAAAAAGACAATATCGTTGCAATGCTCAATGAGAGCAAAAAGAGCGAAAGCGAAAAGGATTTTTCCGCTAAAACGGGGTATAAAGACAATAACATTATCGTGCTCAGGCGTATAACCGCCGTGGCGGCAATGCTTGTGATAGTCATCGGAGCTGTGCTCCTGATGAAGCCCAACAGAGGCCCTCAGACGGTAGTTCACGACCCTGCATACGAGGGCTTCGAGCTGGAGGAGCCGATAAAAAGCATCAGCAGCTATGACGAAGTCGAGCAGGCGGTGCGTAAGATCCTCGAGCAGGAGAATTCGACCGTGCAGGCAACTCTCCAAGAGGGCAAGACAGAGAAAAACAATGACTCAAGCCCCGGTAAGACGAGCGTGTATGTGGCCGCCGTGCCGGAGACTCCGGTGCTTCTCGGTCAAACCGATGTGTCGGATTCCTCAGAGAAATCGACCAAGAGCTATTCGCAGTCAGCGGATATAGTCAAGAACGACGGCAAATATCTCTATATCGTCACCGCAGGCGTTGACGCCAAAACAGGCAGACCGCTTGAGCAGATTAAGATAGTCAGCGCATTGCCGGCGGACGACATGAAGGTCGTGTCGACCGTGGTGCTCTCCGATCCGTCGAATTCCTCGACGGTGGACGAGTGCTTTGAGATATTCCTCAAGGGCAACAAGCTGATAGCCATGATGAAGCGCTACGATTACTCGATGACCGGTTCGTCCGCTGCAAGCGAGCTTTCGACCGTTGCGGTCTATTATGATATTTCCGACCCCACCTCTCCCGTCAAGATAAGGGAGCATGTGCAGGACGGCTCATATATCACCTCCAAGCTCTACGGCAGCAGACTCTGCATAATAACCGCCAAATCCATCAATAATTCGCTTGCCGTTAAGGCGGCGGGCGCAGCCGAGAAGCTGCTGCCGAGCCTTAAGATAAACGGTAAGGTCACTGCGCTCAGCGCAGATAACGTATTCATCTCGGTCAATTCACCCGAGGCTTCATACCTCTTTATTACGGTCACCAACCTTGATGCCCTCGAGTCGCAGGTCGGCTCGCTCGCCGTATTAGGCAGCGGCAGCGAGATATATTGCTCGCCAAAGGCGGTCTATATTTCGAGGGAATTCGTCTCAACCGATAAAGGCTCCGAATACAAGAATCTCACCGAGATCTACAGATTCGCCGTCAGCGGCACGAGCGTCAAGCTCTCCGGCTCCTATACGCTGGAAGGCTCCGTGCTCAAGGGGCTCTCGGTCGATGAGGAGAACGATCTGCTGCATATCGCGGCGTCGGACGACAGCTCCGTTGATTTCTATGTCCTTAATGACAAGATGGAGTATGTCGGCGGCGTTAAGCGAGTGTGCAAGAGCGGCGCCAAAAGCGTCAAATTCATCGGCAAGAACGCCTATGTAGTCGAAAGCGGCAGCAACAAGACAAAGATAGTCGATTTCTCCGAGCCGAGATCGCCCAAGGTCGCGGGCTCGATCAATACGGGCGGCTTTGCAGGCGAACTTTTCTCCGTCAGCGACACCAAACTGATAGGCATCAGGCTCTCGGATGCGGGCGGCGCGACGATAACTCTTATCGACGTCACCGACCCCAACGAACCCACAGAGGTCGGCAGCTATGCTCTTGAGTCGACGATGCGTCTGCCCTCGGCGGGCGACAGCAGGGGGATCATGCTCATAGCGGATACCGAGACCTTCGGCATCCCCGTTGTCAGTGTGAACGCCGCAGACGGCACGAGCGTGTCGAGCTACATGCTCTTCAGCGTTGCCGACGGCAAGATAACTCCTGTCGGCGCTTATAACCACGACGCTCAGGCTGTCGGCGATACGGCAACAAGAGCCGCCGTGATAGGCGACAATCTCTACACCATTTCCGGCGAGAAAGCCGTTGCATTCTCCATAAAGGACTGCTCCGTGCTCTCAAGCGTTAAAATCAAATGATCCGACGGAATATCCACTCGCACCTGAATCGGATGGAAGTGCTCACAAAGTGGATTCCACATAGACTCCTTGCAGCTTCTTTGGGGAAAGAAGCCGCACATAGGGGGACAAAGATGGCAGTGCGGCTGAGCACGAAGGCACATCGTGCTCAGCCAAGCTCCCTTGATCGGATCAGAGATCGTCTACATCCTGCACCGGCTGCACGCCGTCATACGGAGTGCCCGTATAGCTGCCCAGCACGTCGGTGTGGATATCCGGGTCGTTCAGCTCATAGCCCCGCTCGGATTTGCTCCTCTTAAAGTGCCACTGCGCTTTATTCTTATCATTTTTCTTCTTTTGAAGATTATCGGGCATAGCTTCTATGCTCCTTTCATATAGATTTATTTTATTTTCTGCGTCGGCGGCGTTTTAATTCAAAATATACAAATGTTAAATTTCATTTAATATCGTATTTGGGAATTATAACGCTTGACAAAAGCACCGTCGGCGTGTATAAATATATCTGTATTCTATAAAAATCAAAAAAGGACGGTAATAACCATGAAAAAGACAATTTCACTCGTGCTCGCAGTTCTCTTTGCTGCTATAGCCGTATGCACTTTCGCTATCAGCGCTTTTGCTGCTCCCGAGGCTTCAACCACCACAACCACTAGGGCTGCTGACAATGACGATGTTCCGGGTCCCACCGAACCCACCACCGTAGCTCCTACTACCGCAGCTCCCACCACCACTACCGCAAGCGGTGAGACCACCACCGGCAGCGACAAGACCACCACTGCCGCAGGCACTACCGCAACCACTAAGGCTGCCGATGTGACCAAGACCATGCCCGCAAGCCAGACCAACTATGTTGACCCCGACGAGAAGGGCACCAAGGCAACCACCAAAAAGGCTCCCGCTAAGGTTGACAGCTCTATCCCCTCGACCGGCAGTGAGATCCTCGTTCCCGCCGTTGCCCTCCTCGCTCTCGCAGCAGGCACCGTCGCAGTCGTTAAGACCAAGAAGGATAACTGATCCGACAAATAACCAATAGAAATAAAAATCCCGACCGCTCTGTGTAACGCAGAGCGGTCGGTTTTGTTTTATCTTAACGTATGTCTGAAAAAATTATTTGAAATATTCCGCGATGGTATGGATGCGGGTCTGCCGGTCGACACGGAAGGGGCAGCGAGCGGTGCAATGGCTTCTTATGACGGCCTCTATCTCGTCGGGCGTGGTCTTGTGTATACCGCCCATACCGAGGCCGAGGGTGCTTATTCGCCGCCTTTCGACAGCTTCCTGTATTCCATAGTTCAGTCTCCTTGTCAGAGGGTCGTTTTTTCGCTGTGTATAGCGTTGACAATCCGCTCAAGGCCCGTGCGGATGATAGAGCGGGGCATTGCGAGATTCAGGCGGATATAGCCCGCCGCGTTGCCAACGAACAGCTCGTTGCCGCCCTCAAGCAGCACGCCCGCTTTATTTGCAAAGAAGCTCGGCAGATTCACGCTCTCGGGCAGGCATTTGCCGAGATCGACCCACGCAAGATAGGTCGCCTCGGGGATATACATGACCGCCTCGGGCAGTTCGCTGTCAAGGAATTCCTTGGCAAAGGCAAAATTGCCGTCAAGATAGGCTTTAAGCGCCTCGTGCCACTCCCCGCCCCTCGCGTGGGCCGCCGTTGCGGCGGTGAGCGAGAGCGGATTAACGTCGCCCGAGAGCTTGTCGCGGCGTCTGAAGCGCTCGCGAAGAGCTTCGTCGCGGATAATTATATTTGAGAATGCCAGACCCGCTAAATTGAAGGTCTTGGTGGGCGCCATGCAGGTGATGAGCTTCGGGTAATCCGCCATCACCTTTGCCAGCGGGATATGGCGGCGGCCGCAGCGGATAAGGTCGCAGTGTATCTCATCCGAAACGACCCAAAGATCGTATTTCCTGATTATCTCGGCGGCTCGGCTCAGCTCGCCCTCTGTCCACATCCTGCCGGTGGGGTTCTGCGGATTACACCAAAGCACCAGCTTACAGGCAGGGTCGGCGCATTTCGCTTCAAAATCATCAAAATCCGCCTCAAAAACGCCGTCGGGGTTTTTATGCAGCGGCGAGGTCAGTATCCCGACCCCGGCGTATTCCGCCGCATGGGCGAAATATCCGTAGGCGGGTGTATTCACCAGCACCTTTTCGTCGGCGGTGCAGAGGATCTCTGTCAGGCTGTAGAGCGCCGGGATAATGCCGGGCGTTATGCAAAGCTCCTCCTTGGGGAAGCTCCAATCATAGTGGCCTTTGCACCATGCGGAGAATGCGTTGTAATATCTGTCGTCGTAAAGCGCGGTGTAGCCGAATATGCGGCGGTCGACCCGCTCATGCAGCGCCTTGATTATCTCGGGCGCAGTGCCGAACTCCATATCCGCCACCCACATACGCACGAATTCCTCATCCTTATACGGGAATTTTTTATCCGCATCGGCGTGGAAGATATATCCTCTGAAGCCGTCGGTATTCAGGGCGTTGGTGTGGCGGCGGTCGATTATCTCGTCGAAATCATATGACACAAAAGTCACCTTTCACTTTCATTTATTTTCAAATTCCTTGGCTGCTTTTTTCAGCAGGTCGCGGATATGCAGATGCTGGGGGCAGCTCTGCTCGCATTTGCCGCACTGAATGCAGTCGGAGGCCTTGCAGCCTTGCTTGGCGCAGATATCCTCATAGTTATGCTCCGCATTCCAGTCGTGGCAGACCCTTTTTGCATTCATGCAGGCAAAAAGATCGGGTATTGCTATATGCTTCGGGCAGCCGTCGGTGCAGTAGCGGCAGGCGGTGCAGGGTATGAGGTGCTTCGAGAGAAAGATCTCCCGTACCCTGTCGAGAGCCTCCCGCTCCCTGCCGTCGAGGGGCTTAAATTCCTTCATATGTGAGACGTTGTCCTCCATCTGCTTCATATCGCTCATGCCGGAGAGCACCATGAATACCCCGTCGAAGCCCGCCGCGAATCTTATCGCATATGAAGCGGGACTGCCTCCGCCGAGGGAGTCGATTATCTCCTTTGCCTCGTCCGGCAGGTTGACAAGATTGCCGCCCTTGACGGGCTCCATGACTATGACGGGCTTGCCGTGCCTGCGGCAGACCTCATAGCATTTGCGTGCCTGAACCTCCGGGTCGTCCAAATCAACATAATTCAACTGAAGCTGCACGACCTCCGTCTGCGGATATTCCGTGAGGATCTCATCGAGCACCTCGGCGGTGTCGTGGAACGAGATGCCGACGTGCTTTACTCTGCCCTCCGCTTTCAGCTCAAAGGCTGTCTCGTAGGCTCGGCAGCTCTTGAATTTCTCAAAAACGTCCTTGCACTGAGAGTGCATGAGATAGAAGTCAAAATACTCCACGCCGCAGGCCTCGAGCTGGCTCTGAAAGAACGGACGTATGTCCTCCTCTTTATCAAAATACGGGCCTGTGAGCTTATCGGTGAGGATATAGCTCTCTCTCGGGCGGCGCTTCACAAGGCACTCCCTTATGGCCGTCTCGCTCTTGCCGCTGAGGTAGCCGTGAGCCGTATCGAAATAATTAAACCCCTGTGCAAGGAAGTAATCGACCATCTTGCAAAATTCCGCAAAATCCACCTCGTCGCCGTTCATCGGCAGACGCATACAGCCGAAGCCGAAATTCTTCTTTACATTTTCAAATTCACCCATGTCGAAGCTCCTTTCTCTCGGTTCGCGGTGCAGGAATGCGCTGCCTCTATATTACTGCATAATGTGCTGCCGTGGCAAGAGATTTTTATTAATTTTTTAAAAATCTCCCCGAATTTGATTCGGGGAGAGAGCTTCAGTTTTCGATTATATGCTGCATGGCGTTGCGGATATGGGTGACGGTCAGCTCCTCCGCAAGGGCGCAGTCGCCGCGGCTTATCGCGTCAAGCACGGCACGGTGCTCCGCGAGGGACTCCGTGGCTCTGCTCTTGTCGGAGACAGAAGCCTTGCGGTATTTGATTATCTTCTTATGCAGGTCGGTGAGCGTGTCGCAGAGAGGAACGCTGCCGCTCGCCCGATATATCGCGCGGTGGAAGCGGCTGTCGGCATTCTTGATATTGTCGGCGTCGCCCTTGGCGGTGTAGAATTCCTGCATATCAAGTATCTCGCGCAGTTCAGCTATATCCGAGGGCGAGGCGTTTTCAGCCGCCGCTGACGCCGCCATTCCCTCAAGGCGCAGGCGCATTTCATAGATAGTGACGATATCCTCCTTTGATATGCCGATAACAAGCGCTCCTTTGGTGGTCATCTCGATAAGATGCTCCTGCTCGAGCCTGCGAAGAGCCTCGCGCACGGGGGTACGGCTGACCTCCAGCAGCTCGGAGAGCCTGTTCTCGGTCAAAACCTCGCCCCTCGGGAATTTCTCGCTCAGAATATCGCGTTCAAGTATCTCAAATATCTGATCGGCTATCGAATTGCTTCTTCTCTCCATACCGCACCTCATTTACGCACGAAGCGGCCGCCCGAAAGCTCGGCTAACTTCGTTTCAAGCTCGTGATTTGACAGTGCGGAGACTCTGCCGCCGGCGTATTCACCGTCCACCCACTCCTTAAGCTCCGCCACAAGCGGGTCGCGCTTATCGAGGGCGTCGACGCCCTCAAGGCCGTAATTCTCGTTTATCCAATAGGCTATGCCCGCAAGCCCCGAGGTTTTGCTGACTGCCACGCCTGCGGGGCGGTTGAGCAGCTTCTTGGTGTTGAAAATATTATATATCTCCTCGTCCTTGAGCAGTCCGTCGGCGTGAATGCCCGCGCGGGTGGTGTTGAAATTCCTGCCGACGAACGGGATCATTTCTGGGATGTTATAGCCTATCTCGTTCCTGAAATAATCGGCTATCTCGGTTATGACGGTGGGATCCATGCCGTCGAAGGAGCCTCTGAGCGAGGCGTATTCAAACACCATGGCCTCAAGCGGCACGTTGCCCGTGCGCTCGCCGATGCCGAGCAATGAGCAGTTGACCGCCCCCGCGCCGTACATCCACGCGGTGGAGGCGTTGACGACTGCCTTATAGAAGTCATTGTGACCGTGCCACTCGAGCATATCGCTCGGCACGTCGGCATAGTGCCTCAGGCCGTAAACGATGCCCGCAACGCTGCGGGGCAGGGCTGCGCCGGGGTAGGGCACGCCGTAGCCCATCGTGTCGCAGGCTCTTATCTTGACGGGGATACCCGCCTGCCTCGACATCTCGGTAAGCTCATTCACAAACGGCACGACGAAGCCGTAGAAATCCGCGCGGGTGATATCCTCAAAGTGGCATCTGGGCACGAGACCCGCCTCAAACGCGAGCGAGACCACCTCAAGATAGTGCTTCAGGCACTCCGAGCGGGTCATCTTCATCTTCTTAAATATATGATAATCGCTGCAGCTGACGAGAATGCCCGTCTCACGGATGCCGAGATCCTTGACGAGCTTGAAATCCTCCTTGCTCGCCCTTATCCATGTGGTTATCTCGGGGAATTTCAGCCCGAGCGCCTGGCATTTCTCCACCGCCTCGCGGTCCTTTTTGCTGTAGATAAAGAACTCGGTCTGGCTGATTATGCCGTAAGGGCCGCCGAGCTTTGAGAGCAGCTTATAGAGCGCCACTATCTGCTCCACGGTGTAAGGCTCGACCGACTGCTGCCCGTCCCTGAACGACGTGTCGGTTATCCTTATCTCCTCGGGCATATTCATCGGCACCCTGCGATGGTTGAACGCCACCTTGGGCACGCTGTCGTAATCATAAATATCCCTGTAGAGATTCGGCTCCTCCACATCCTGCAACTCGTATTTATAGATCTTTTGCTCAAGCAGATTTGTCTTTTTTGATATCTCAAGCATCCGAATCCCTCCAATCTGTATAATTGTATACAATTATACAGTGATGCTTTCCGCTTGTCAAGCGAATTGCGGCAAAATCGCTTGAATTACGGCGAATTGCGGCATTATTGCAATCAAAAACGGCAGCTCCGCCGAACACGGGAGCCGCCGTAAATCATATTCAGTTATTTTTTGCGATAGAACCAGAGCTGCTCTGACCTCGGGCGCATATTCGCCGAAAGGCTTGCCTCCGTAGAGGAACGAAATATAATACGGCTTCAAAGTCAACAAAAACCCGCTCCGCAGCTTGGCTCGGCTGCAAAGCGGGTGCGATATCTATTCGGCGGCTCAGATGATAAACATCACGACGAGCCAGACTATCCAGAGAATAACGGTTATCGAGTATTTCTCGAGGAATGCGCCCGCCCTTGTGATAATTGCGGGTATGGCGAAGATTATCCTGCCGACGATATTCATATTCTTCTCTTCATAGGCTATATACCAGAAGTTCAGGATATCCTCCGTGAGCGGGAAAACGTTGCAGAGCAGCGAAACACCCACATAGAGCATAAGCACATAGAGGATAAAGAGCGGCACGGAATCGTAGGGAGTGATGCCCATGTAGCGCAGGTTAAGGAAGCCCGCGATAAAGAGCGGCACGCCAGTGATGAAATTCATAAAGCCCGGGCCTGTCGCCATAAGATAAGAGGCGAAGCCCTTCTTTGCGAATGCGTGCTCCACATGGCCGCAAGCCTCGTCTATCCTCAGATAGCCGGGCACCTCGACGGGCAGGCCGAGAATGCGGCAGGTGAGCTGCTCCCAAAAGCCCTTGATATATGCGCCGGGGAACGTGAGGATCTTGCCGATAATATAGAGCTTTGTCATCATATAAGATCGCACTCCCCTTTCGTAAGGACTTCTTCAAGAGTTTTATCACCCTTGATTATCTGCAAAACACTGTCCGAAATTTCGGACTCTGAGAACGAAGAAAGTATCTCGTCGATATAAGCGGCGTTGTCGGTATCTTTCTTGCCCTTCTCCTTGCAGAGCCAAGAGCAAAGGTAGATAGTGTTGGACAGCTCCTGAGTATAGGCGCTGTTGTCGCCGGTATACTGATATATCTGATAGGCAGCGTAATCAGCCTCGTAGGCATCCTCATAGGCGTTGTCATAGTCGCCGTTCATCAGATAGATAAGGGCGGACTGGCGATAGATCTCGGGCGAGGTGCCGTATTCCTTAAGCGCCTCGGTGCAAAGCTCTCTTGCCTTGTCAAGCTCGCCGACGCTGCGGAGATAGCTTATCTCGAGCTGATATGCGGTGTCCGTTCCCTTACAGGCGGCTTTATACTCCTGCATAACTCTGGCGGCCTCGTCGGTCTTGCCCTCGGCAAGATAGAGGCGCATCTTCATTGAGTTTGCATTAAACGAAGATTTATCATATTTGAGCTGCTTATCGAGATAGGTCAGCGCCTTGTCGCTCTGGCCGACATTCATAAGCAGGCGGGCGTAATCGAGGGAATAGAGCCACGAATAGTCGCTCTTCTCGGCGCTGTCAGCCGCCTCGGCAGCCTCAAGGAATTTGATCCTGTCAGCGTCGGGCATATCCTTATAGGTAGCCACGTTATATTTCAGATAATTGAGGAATACCGCATTCACGCCGTCAGCGGTCGCTGCCTCGTCAAAGGCGGCGAGGGTCTCCTCAACGGTGGCTTCATCCGACTGCATCTTCTCGACTGCGTCGGCAACGGCTTCATAGGTATTCTGATAATCGGTGAGGAACTTGGTGCATTCCTTGACCATGGCGTTCTTCTGAGCGTGCTCATTGTAGGTGGAGAATATGCTCTCGGCGCTGTAGGCAGCCTCAAGCGGCGAATATGAATGAGCTATGCTCTTGAATATCTTGAGCTTAACGCCGTAGCCCGAGCGGACAAACGGGCTGTCGCTCTTGAGAATTTCATTCACGCTTGAAACAAGGTCGTCGATCTGGCTGTAGGCGGAATATGCGGGGTACCAGCTGCCCTTTGCGGCCTCCATGTCACCTTTATAGACCTGAAGCGCAGGCGCGCTGATAAGGAAGGCAAGACCCATTGCAAAGATGCCGGCTATAACTGCGGCAAAGCCTGCCACCCAGCCAAGCAGCGGTATCTTGGTCGAGCGCATACGCTCCTCGCATTCGTCGCAGTAGTCGCTGCCCTCTGCCCTTCTTCTCTCTCCGCAGGCGAGGCAAAGCTCGCTGACGTCCGGCTCTTCAGTCGTTTCTTCGGCTTCTTCCTCGGATATTTTCTCAGATTCCTCTGCGGCCTCGGTTTCGGGGGCGGCTTTCGTTTTTTCTTCGCCCTCGGCAGTCTCGGGCTGCCCGACTGTCTCGTCGGCGGCGGTTTCCTGCTCGGCGGCGGTCACGGTATCCTCCGGCTCACGCTCAAATTCATTGGTGCGTTCGTTATCCAAGCCGTTTTCCTCCTTTGTTAACTCATGTGGGATTTATTCTAACACTATTTTTGACCGATTTCAAATAAAATTGAAAATATTTACATTTTATTCACTCAATGTTTATTTGCGCCACAGCTTGCGGTCAAGGCTGCGGTACTGCACCGCCTGGGCGATATGCGACGCCTCAATGCTTTCGCACCCCTCAAGGTCGGCTATCGTGCGTGAGACCCTGAGCACCTTGTCGTAGGCTCTGGCAGAGAAATCGAGCTTCTCAAAGACCTCCTCAAGCAGCGCGAGAGCCTCGGGGGTTGGGCGGCAGAAGCGCTTTGTGAGGGCGGCGTCCATCTTGGCGTTGCATGAAACGCCCGTGCCCTTTAACCGCTCCTGCTGAATTCGGCGGGCGGCGTTAACGCGCTTTTTGATATCCGCCGAGCACTCCGACGGCACACGGCTCGACAGCTTGTCAAAATCAACGGGCGGCACCTCGATATGAATGTCTATCCTGTCGAGCAGCGGGCCCGATATCCTTGCAAGATAGCGCTTCGCGGCGCCCTCAGGGCAGGTACATTCGCGCTTCGGGTGCCCGTGGAAGCCGCAGGGGCATGGATTCATGGCGCAAACCACCATCGCCGAGCACGGGTAGGTCAGCGAGGCGTTCGCGCGGGAAATGGTGATCTTTCCGTCCTCTATCGGCTGGCGCAGCACCTCCATTGCGACCCGTGAGAATTCGGGCAATTCGTCGAGAAAGAGCACGCCGTTGTGGGCAAGCGATATTTCACCCGGTCTCGGTATCGCACCGCCGCCCGAGAGACCTGCGGGCGAGACGGTGTGGTGCGGCGAGCGGAAGGGCCTCCGTCTTATAAGCGAAACGCCCTTGGGCAGTGCGCCCGCCACGGAATAAAGCTCCGTGGTCTGCAGGCTCTCCTCAAAGGTCATGTCGGGCAGTATCGAGGGCAGGCGCTTTGCGAGCATACTTTTGCCCGAGCCGGGCGGACCAACCATTATTATGTTGTGACCGCCTGCGGCGGCTATCTCGAGGGCATATCTTGCCTCCTGCTGCCCCATGACGTCGCGGAAATCGGGCAGCGGCAGCTGCGGCTGCTCGTCACGCTGCGGGTCAAAGCGTATCGGCGCAAGGCGCTCCTCGCCGTTCAGGTGCTTTATCACCTGCTCAACGGAGTCGACGGCATATACGTCTATCCCCTCCACAACGGAGCTTTCGAGGGCGTTATCCCTCGGCACAAATACGCTCTTTATCCCCTCTTTTTGCGCCCTTATCACCATCGGCAGGGCTCCGTTGACGTGGCGCACAAGCCCGTCGAGCGACAGCTCGCCGATGAAGGCGCAGTCACGCAGCTCGCAGCGGAGCTGACCGCTGGCGCACAGCACGGCTATCAGAATGGGCAGGTCATATACCGGTCCCTCCTTGCGTATATCGGCGGGCGAGAGGTTGACCGTCAGCCTGCTCTGCGGGAACGAAAAGCCGCTGTTTTTGACCGCGGAGCGCACTCTGTTCTTCGCCTCATTGACTGCGGCGTCGGGCAAGCCGACCAGATCGACCCTCGGCAGCCCCTGACCGAAATCCACCTCGACCCCGACCATGTAGCTGTCAATACCGAAAAGCCCCATGCTGTTGATACGCGCAAACATCCGACCCCTCCCTGTTCTTGATTTTATCAGCTGTCGCTTAATATTGTAATCATACCACGAATTTCTCAAAAATACAATATGTGTCATAAAGTTAAATTTTAATATAGTTCAATATAAGAAAATAAAAATAAATATACTTTGCTATTATATAAATATCTATAAACTATTGAACGGAGTGACACTCTTGGCTAAAACTCTGGTGTTGACCGAGAAGCCGTCGGTTGCGAAGGATATAGCCCGTATGCTCGGCTGCAAGCGCAGCGGCAACGGCTGCATCGTCGGCGATAAATATATAGTTACCTGGGCGCTGGGTCATCTCGTGACCCTCGCCGACCCCGAGGCATACGACGATAAATACAAAAGCTGGCGCATGGAGGATCTTCCCATGCTGCCCGGCAGGATGAAGCTCGTCGTTATCGGCCAAACCTCAAAGCAGTTCAAGGCCGTCAGCTCCCTGCTCTCGAGCGCCGAGGTGAGCGATATAGTCATCGCCACCGACGCGGGGCGCGAGGGCGAACTTGTCGCAAGGTGGATAATCCAAAAGGCAAACTGCCGCAAGCCGATGCGGCGGGTCTGGATGTCCTCACAGACGGATAAAGCCATCAAGGAGGGCTTCGCCTCACTCAAGCCCTCGTCGCAATACGATAATTTATACCGCAGCGCTCAGTGCAGAGCCGAAGCAGATTGGCTCGTCGGGCTGAACGTCACCCGCGCCCTGACCTGCAAGCACAACGCCCAGCTCTCCGCCGGCAGAGTGCAGACCCCGACCCTCGCCATGATAGTGCGCCGCGAGGAGGATATCCTGCGCTTCAGACCGAAGGATTATTTCACCGTCAAGGCGGATTTCGGCGAATACACCGCTCTTTATAAAGACGGCAAGGGTCAGGCGAGGTTCGCCGACGCCGCTGCCGCCAAGGAGGTCGCCGACTCCGTCAGGGGCAAGCGCGGTGTGCTCTCCGAGGTCAAAAAGGTTTATCGCTTCAAGGCTCCGCCCGCCGCCTACGACCTAACCGAGCTGCAAAGGGATGCGAACAAAAAATACGGCTACTCCGCGAAGCAGACCCTCTCGCTCATGCAGAGTCTTTATGAGACTCACAAGCTGCTGACCTATCCGAGGACGGATTCAAGATATATCACAAAGGATGTCGCCGCCACCCTCCCCGAGAGGCTGCGCGCGATAGCAATAGGCCCCTACAAGGACTCCGCGAACGCCGTGCTGCGCTCAAAGCCAATTCAGACGAAGTATATCGTCAACGACGCAAAGGTCACCGACCACCATGCCATAATCCCGACCGAGCAATATGTTGACCTCAACAAGCTCAGCCGTGAGGAGAGGCATATCTACGACCTTGTGGTGCGCCGCTTCATTGCCGTGCTCAGCGCCCCGTTTGAGTATGACGAGGTGCAGGTGAAGATAACCGTCGGCAGGTATAATTTCTACACCAAGGGGCAGTCGGTCAAGTCTGCGGGCTGGAAGGCGGTTTATGATTCAACGCTCGCCGACGATGACGACGACGCCGAGCCCGATCTCGCCGCCCAGCGGCTGCCCGCTCTCTCTCAGGGAGCTGCCGCAGCGGTCAAAGAGGTCAGGGTCTGCGCCGGCAAGACCTCGCCGCCCGCAAGATACACCGAAGCAACGCTCCTGACCGCTATGGAGAACCCCGCCTCGCAGGTCGAGGACGGCAGACTGCGCGACGCCCTCAAGACGGCAGGCGGCCTCGGCACGCCCGCGACCAGAGCGGATATCATCGAGAAGCTGTTCAATTCATTCTACATAGAGCGCCGAGGCAGGGAGATATTCCCCACCTCCAAGGGCAGGCAGCTCATCGGCATAGTGCCGCCCGACCTGAAATCCGCCGAGCTGACGGCGAAGTGGGAGCAGCAGCTCTCGCTGATAGCCGAGGGCAAGGCGAACGACAGGAAATTCATCGAAGAAATGCGGGGCTACGCCTCCTCGCTCGTGCAGGCGGTCAAGAGCAGCACGGCGGAGTATAAGCACGACAACATGACTCGCGAGCCGTGCCCGCAATGCGGCAAATACCTGCTCGAGGTAAACGGCAAGAAAGGCAAAATGCTCGTCTGCCAGGATAGAGACTGCGGCTACCGCAAGAGCATATCCGTGATAACCAACGCCCGCTGCCCCGAGTGCCACAAGAAGCTCGAAATGCGCGGCGAAGGCGATAAAAAAGCATTCTTCTGCGTCTGCGGCTACCGTGAGAAGCTCTCGGACTTCGAGAAGCGCAAGGAAAGCTCAGGCGCGGGCAAACGGGATGTGGCGAAATATATGCAGCAGCAGGCGAAGCAGAAGCCCGCGGGCAACGCCCTTGCCGACCAGCTTGCAAAATGGATGGAGGAAAACAAATGAAGCGTTTTCTTTCTGTATTGATAATAGTCGCGATGCTCTTAACACTTGCCTCCTGCTCCGAGAGGGGCGCGGGCAAATCCGTATCATACCCCCTGAGCGCCTCGCCCTCGACCCTCGACCCGCAGTACGCCGCCGA
>OGPQ01001142.1_pt1 | contig 19603 bp, 9 predicted proteins | sample 1552971 | NCBI WGS metagenome assembly OGPQ01 (sample SAMEA2580232, study PRJEB22360) | human gut metagenome | biome: human gut; feature: human-associated habitat; material: faeces | place: Denmark | collected 2008/2010 | reverse complement strand
TACCCAGGGCGATGCCCTGGGCTAAGAGCTTCTGCCCCTTCAGGGCGTGCTGCTTCTGGAAGCTTTTGAGCCTTCAGCCCGTACTTAAACCACTTGCGAAAGTTCTGTTATATGATATAACGAACAAAAGTTCATTTTATTTTCTTTCCACCTCTATCTTTGCATCACCTGGACGATAAAGATAGGATCAAACTTCCGTCCTTGACAAGGATATGACTCTGCGATTAACAAAACATATACTGTTTTAAACATTTTGTTCCTTACGCCAGGCTGCTGGCGTCTTGCTCTCAAAGCGCGAGAACACCCTTGAGAAATAAGAGGACGAGGAGAAACCGGAATAGATAGCCACCTCTTCCTGTTTGACATTCGGATTCTCACGCATATAGCTTTTTGCCTCTTCCAGACGCAGCTTCGTAATCCAGGTGCTGAAGTTGGTACCGTGTTTACGGTTGATATAGCGAGACATATATAGCTTGTTGGTACCCATCTCTGCCGCCAAGTCATCTATCGTCAACTGAGGAGCGAGGAACCGCTTTTCTGCAATCCATCTCTTCACTTGCTCACCAAAGAGCTGCTCATAGTTGTCTGTCTTCGAGGATTTCAGTTTTTCTGTATCTGTCTCTATCCTTTCTCTGTCCGTTACCTCAGCGCTGTTCAACTTACCATACATGGAGGCATAGTTGATGAAACTGATGGCTATGTAGAAATTGACAGAGACGACATAAACCTGGAAAAAATAATTGTAGATAATGCCCTCAAGCAACGTGGTGAAACACAGCACACTGGTAAGGATGATGAGGATGACACTCTTCTTGATCCATAACATAAACTGCTGCATTTCCTCCGCAAAGTAATTGTCCAGTTTACTCCTCTTCTCATTATATAGGATATAGAAACGTCTCAAGAGCAACACGTATTGAACAAAGAATATGAAGAAGGGGAACCACGAGACCCAAGCACCCGCTTTGCCAAAGACTCCTATGGTGGAAGTTATCATCAGGGCAACAGATGTCAGGAAGACAATCCAGTCCTTACTGAAGTTTCGCCACGACATATACTTCTCGTCCAACAAATAGAAGAAAGTAGAAAAGAAGAAGATGGCTTCCAGACAGAAGAAGATAAAATCAGCGCACTTGATATATGGATTGAGCTCTTTCCAATCGGCAGAGCTGGAAAGAGCTAAGTCGACGACAAGGTTCAATCCCATGATAAAATATGTAGTTGCCAAACATCTCTTCGCCTTGCGATAAGGAAGATATTCGGCAGCAAGAGGCACTTTTCCGAACAACAGGACTATGCCGAGGCCAAAATAAATGGCTCCAACACATTGAATCAACACATTGAAATAATGCTCTAACAACTCTATCATATACAATTCTTATTACGGGATACAAAAGTACGAAAAATAATTATTACCCCCCGAATTAATACAAAAAAGCGACATTTTTCACTCTTTTTACACTTTTGCGTCATTTTTTCCATTTTTGAAATTGTAAAAAGAGTAATTTTTCTAATATTAAAAGTATTCACTACAAAGTTTCCACTATCTTTGCAAATGTTTAAAACTGGCGCTCCAACTATTCATTACCAAGAACTGAGCGTCGAAAATAGTATGAGTAAAACTTATTCAAAGACTTTTCTAAATTGAAATGAAATGAGAAAAAAACTACAACAACAGAACAACGAAGCAGCACAAAAGAGATTCACCACATTCATTGCTCTCCTTGTCGTGCTTCTATTCGCCATTGGAGGAAGTCTCCAAGTACAAGCCCAGGATGCCAATACGAATGGAACCCCCATCGCGGGCATCGATTCGCTGACAGGTTGCAGCGAGAAACAGGTAAGAGATGCTGTAAGCAGCGGCAACACTTTTCCTGATAACCCAAAACAGATCTTCTTCCTCTACAATGTCAAGACGGGTCTGCTGCTCAATGCAGGAGGCTATTGGGGAACTCATGTCTCTTTGAAAGAATACGGAATGCCGCTATGGATACATATCGACGAAGACGACTGGATTCACCTTGCTCAGGAGTTTGACTCGAAGGAATCGAAAGAAGAGGGCAACTACCTGGAATACGAGACTGGGAATAGGCCTGAGGAAGACAATGGTGTGTATATTGACAGAGCATATATTTATAAAGGAGCCTTTGGTCATTTGAACAATATCGTCAAGAGAGGTTGGAAACTGGAGGCTGTTGCAGACAAGCCCAACACCTACAAGTACAAGCTATACACGTACCGCAACACCTCATGGTCTACGAACATAGTTCCAAGTTTTGACGAGACCAAGTATTACCTCATCGCAGCCAAGACACAAGGCGATGTGGACAGAAACTGCTATGTTGTGGAAAAAGGAAACAACGAGATAGCAGACGGCAACGACGAATGGAGATTCCTGTCTTACCAACAGATATTAGATCTCCAGGACAAGAACACCGACAACATCATCTCGTCCATCGACCTGACCTTCCGCTTGCAATGCCCAAGCTTCTCTCGTGAGAATGCGGCTATGCACAACTGGAAGGCTTATCAATATGGAGGAAGTGGACAAATCAGATTAGGCTTGGAGCATTATTACAAACCTTTCGTTAAAAACAGCAATGGCACAACAGCCGGCAGCAATATTGAGATTAGCAAGTCATATACATCAGATTTCAGAAATGGCTTCAGCTACACATTTCCCGATGGCGCTATCACGTTCACAGAAAACGAGAATTACGAGCGTCATTGCGGTAAGTATTATTGTGCTGATGCCAAGAATTTCCGAGGCACCATCTATCAGGATGTCAAAGTAAGTCATGGCGGTACATACGTCATCGAGTGCAAGGGATTCTCCACTACCACTAAGGCAAAGCTCTATGCCTGCTTGGTGAAGAGCGACAACACTGCGGACACCAAGACGATGCATGCTACCATTCTGGGACAGACTAATTACATGTCTGAACAGGAACAGAAAGCGCTACATATCAAAGAACAGAATATGGACTATGCTGCCAAGGAATTCTACGGCAGTCACAAATATTTCAACAGTGTGCTGGTACAGGTGCCAGAAGGTGGCGGCACTATCCGATTCGGTATCGAAATCGGAACGCAGGGTGACACAGAGCCTGTGGAAGGAGAGTGGACGGTATTCGATGATTTCCGACTCCTCTATACAAGCAAGACAACTGATGGCGACTTGGTTCTCGATCAGGACAGAGACAACCTGGATTATCTGAAGGATTGCTCCAACACCTACAAGAGTGTGACGCTACACCTCAACAAGACCTTCGACAAGGACAAGTGGAACGGCTTCGTCTTGCCCGTAAGCCTCACCAAGGAACAACTCACGCAGGCATTCGGTCCTAACGTGAAACTGGCAAAGCTCGACAAGCTGACCAGCAATGAGATACAGTTTGTCAGCATAAACATGAGCACGGTTGGAGACGACGAGATAGCAATGCAAGCCTACGTACCATACATCATTTTCCCTACCAAGCATGCCGAACAGACTCCAGCCTACACGGCAAAGCTGAGTAAGACAGGCAACGACCAGGCAAAGGATGTACAGGTGATCATCGGCAAGAACCATATCGACATTCCCAATGTCTCATTCGCTGTTAAAGGAAAAAACGAGAACGACCTCACCAATATGAATACAACGAACTGGACAACCAACATCAGTAAAGCCGTTGACGGTTCAGGAACTCCATTCGTCACAGGCAACGGCATGACAGCCTTCGGAACATTTGCCAGAACCTTCGGAACAGGCACACAGAATACAACAGAGGGCGATGTTGATTACGGCAAATGGACCATCGAGAACAAGTCAAAGATCATAGCGGGTCGCAGCGACCTAAAGGGCTGTTACTTCTTCTCCAATGGTAAGATGTATTCTTCTGCTACAAGAGCAAGAGGCTTGCGAGGCTTCAGCGTATGGTTCGCACCTAAGTCCGCCTCTGATGGCAAATCTGCCAACGTTTTCCTTGATGGTGTATCCTTGGACAAGACCACAGGCATCACCCCCATCATCTATGGCGAAGAAGAAAGCAGAATTGACAGATTCGCCCATGGCATCTATAGCCTGAACGGTCAACTCATCAGCAACAGCAGTTCCTTGGACGGACTTCCAAGTGGAATCTACATTCTGAACGGCAAGAAAGTTATCAAGAGATAATCGGGAGCTACAAGTCTTGAGCAACAAAGCCAGGACTAACAAAACAATTAGTTAAACACTCAAAATCGACAGACGATGAAAAAAAGATATATGTGTCCTATGACCACAACCATCATGGCTGAGACTTGCAGCATCTGCGCAGGCTCTACTCGCATATGGGTGGTAGACCCAAAGCAAGACACTGAAGTGCCAGAAGAGCAATCCAACTGGGGAGAAATCATCTGGGACAAGGGACAATTCAAGCCAGAAGAAGACCCATTCAATTCGGACAACTGGTAAAAGAAATACCAATCTGCATACGTGAGTATCCTTCTTACAAACTGAACATTCTCATGTACGGAAGTTCTATAAGAAATTACAATACCCGAGAGCGTAAGAACGCAATCATACCTCAAAAAAACTCGCAAGACTCTACTGAATCTTGCGAGTTTTTATGTTTACATGAATCACAATTCCTTCATCATAGATAGCTTAATCTGCTAAAGCAGGATTTGCTATAGCTGGATTTGCGCCTGTTGCAGATCAACCGCCTTGGCTGTCAGAGTACCCTTTCCCTTCAAGACAACGACACACTTGCCAAAGAAGGCCTTGCGATGAGGGTCGGTAAAACGTTCCAACGATGTCTGGCAGCCATTATCGGTGCCCAAAATCTTTGCATCTGAAGAGAAGAATATCTGGTTGTCGGCATTAGGACAGAGGTTACCATCCTTGTCTACCACCTGCACCTCGACAAAGGTAGTAGGATCGGAAGTACCGAAAGCCAAGGTACCCTGATAAGTTTTCTTCAATACGATGTGATGAGGTGCACCAGCCGTACGGATAGTCTGCTCGCCTACCTGCTTGCCGTCCTTACGTGCCACCACCTTCACTTCTCCTGGTTCGAAAGCAACACGCCACATCACATGATACTCGGTAGAATGCTGCCAGGCGGCTCCCTCATGGGCAGCTCCATATACCTTCTTGCGACGGATGCCCTGACTCTCGCCATTGACAAACAGCTCCACCTCGTCAGCATGATTGTAGTAGCACCACATATCAATGGTCTGCCCTGGAATCCAGTTCCAATGAGGGAAGAGATGCAACACCTCCTTATCGGTCCACTCGCTCTGGTACATATAATAGCTGTCCTTGGGTAAACCCGCAAGGTCTATCACACCAAAGTAACTGCTGCGTGCAGGATAAGCATAAGGAGTAGGCTCACCGATATAGTCGAAGCCTGTCCATATAAACTGTCCACCCACAAAGTCGTTGTGCTTGACCACATCCCATGTCTCCTCGTGCGTACTGCTCCAGGAAGCATGCATATTGTCGTAAGCCGAACACATGAACGACGGATCAGTGTAAGGCAACCACCACTCCTTAGGAGCAACGATGATACTGTCGCTTGGCATCTTGTAATAGCCGCGGGTCTGCAGGGCAGAAACACTTTCCGAGAAGATGAAAGGTTTGCCAGGGAAGTTCTGAGGCACATCCTTGACCCACTGATGATGGTAGTTGAAACCGATCACATCGATGGCTCCGCTCTTGAAGAGATGGTTCTTTGGGTCTGGCTCATTGCATCCTGCCGTGATGGGGCGCGTGCCCCAAGGGTCGTTCTCCTTTACCAATTCGGCAAGATGCTGCGTCAGGAGCGAGTTCACACTCAGTTCATCGCTATGTGCCAAAGTTGAGGCATCGTGACCAGCATTCAGTATCAGGTTGGCCTGCTCCAGTGAAAGTGTATCTGCTGCAGCATCCGACCATTGCTCGAGCACCTCGTTGCCTATACTCCACATGATGATACTCGGATGGTTTCTGTCGCGTTTTATCAGATCAGAGAGATCGCGCTTGTGCCATTCATCGAAGAAGCGAGCATAGTCGCCATTCGATTTCTTGCGGCGCCACATATCAAAACTCTCGTCCATCACGAGAATTCCCATCGAATCGCACATATTCAGCAGTTCGGGAGCAGGAGGATTATGACTGCTTCGGATGGCATTCACACCCATATCACGAAGGATGGTGAGTTTGCGATGCATCGCATCTTCATTCACCGCCGCACCCAGACAGCCGAAGTCATGGTGCTCGCAGACACCATTGATCTTGATGTTTCTGCCATTAAGGAAGAAACCCTTCTGGGTATCAAACTTCACTTCCCTGAAACCAGTGGTGGTGGTTGCGGTATCCATCACCTTTCCGTTCACCACCAGTTCACTCTTCACGGTATAGAGATAGCCTTTTGCGATGTCCCAAAGTTGCGGATTCTTCACCTTAAGCTGCTGTACCTTGTTGCCCAGGCTCTTTGCCACCACCTTTCCATCCGCATCATAGACAGTATTACGGATGGAAAGTTTCATCTTGCTGCCATGAGCAAGATAATCGACCTTCACCTTGACATCACCCTGCGGCGTAGTAGATACATACTGTCCCCACTGCGGAATGTATGCCATCTTCTGGGCCTTGGTGAGCCATACGTGGCGATAGATACCACAACCCGAATACCAGCGGCTGTTGGGCTGGTCGCTATTATCCACCTTCACGGCGATGACATTATCACCCTTCCTATTAATATAAGGTGTAAGATCATACTCAAAGGTACTATATCCATAAGGACGCGTACCGAGTTTGTGACCGTTGATATAGACCGAAGAGTTCATATACACGCCATCGAAGGTGATGGTAAAGCGGTCGTACTTCTCTTTCGGATTCACGGAAAAATGCTTACGATACCAACCGATGCCACCGGGAAGAGCACCACCGCTGGCTCCTGAGGGATTCGACGGGGCGAAATCACCCTCTATCGCCCAATCGTGAGGGAGATTCAAACTTCTCCAATGCCCATCAGCATATTCTGATCTCTGCATACCGGCACTATCGGCTAAAATGAAAAGCCAGTCTTTATCAAAAGACTGGCAATCACGGGCGCTCAAAGACTGAGCGCCCAATAGTAGAATTGCTAAAGCAAATATCTTCTTCATATTACTTCAATTTTACAGTAACAGACTTGCCTGCATACTTCACCATCTTGCCCTTAGGAGCCTTGGCGAGGCTGACGCCCTGTTCGCGGGTAGTTCCGACAAGTACTACATTGAAACGGCGTTTCAGCAACATACCATCAAAGCTACCCTTGCGTGCTCCGAAAGTAAGGGTCTTCTGAGCATCATTGTACTTGATGTCGATGGTAGCAAACTTACCCTTCTCGTAGTTATAGTTGGTACCTTCATCCTCGTAGATGGTGAACTCGCCATCCTTGCCAGCATAAACATAGAGGTCGATCAGTTCAGCCTTCTTCTGGTCGCACCACTCCATTTCAGGACCAACAGGGAGGATGGCTCCCTCTGGCAGGAAGACAGGTATCTTCTCATAAGGCGCATCGGCTACGATAGTCTGTCCGCCAGCATAGTGCTTGCCGGTATAGAAATCGTACCATCCCTTCTGCTTAGGCAGGTACACATTGCGAGAGTACTTCTGATATTCACCTATAGGACAAGCCATGAGGGCTGGACCAAACATCCACTGGTCTTTGATATCGAGTACATTGTCATCACCATTGAAGTCCATCACCAGTCCACGCATCATGGTGTAGTCCTTGAGATGAACCATACCAGCCATGCTGTAGAGATAAGGCATCAGGCGATAACGCAGTTTGTCGTAAGCAACGATGGTCTTGTAAGCAGGATGGTCGGCAGGAGCGATATTCCAGACCTCACGAGTTGGCCACTGACCATGGGCACGATAGAGAGGAACGAAGCAACCGAACTGGTTCCAGCGAGCCTGCAGCTCACGCCATTCTGTCAGGTCGGCATTCTCCTTACCAGTCTTGTCAAACTCCTGCTGTGCTGCTACATAACGGTTCTCTACACAGAAACCGCCCTGATCCATTCCCCAGAAAGGAAGACCTGCCATAGAGTAGTTCAAGCCAGCAGTCATCTGGGCACGCATATCCTCCCAACGGGTAGCAATATCGCCCGACCAAGTGGCTGTACTGTAACGCTGCTCGCCAGCAAAACCCGAACGGGTAAGCAGGAAGACACGCTGATTAGGGTTCACACTGCGCTGTCCATTATAGATGGCGTCAGCATTGACGATGCTGTAAGCGTTGAAATATTCGGTAGAGGTTCCGAGAGCTGTAGGACCAGAGAGGGCCTTGCGATACCACATAGGTGTGCAGTCGCGCACATTAGGCTCTGAGGCATCCATCCACCAGGCATCCACACCAAACTTATACTTAGTATAGAGATTCTCATCCATCTGTCGCCAGAACATCTTGCGGGCTCCGGCATCGTATGCATCATAGAAAGAGCCACGGAATCCGAGCCAGTCGTGAATGTCATCCTGAATGGCCTGATGATACATCCATCCCTTGCTGTCGAGTTCCTTATAGTTCTTTACTGTGTCATAGAACTTAGGCCATACAGAAATCATGAATCTTCCGTTCATAGCATGTACGCTGTCGAGCATGGCCTGTGGATTGGGGTAACGAGAACTCTCAAACTCGTGGCTTCCCCATGAGTCGAGTTTCCAGTAGTTCCAGTCCTGCACGATATTGTCGACAGGGATATGCAGATCACGAAACTTCTTCAAGGTACTCTCAATATCCTCGCTACTCTGATAGCGCTCACGACTCTGCCAGAAGCCCAGCACCCACTTGGGATAAACAGGAGCCTTGCCTGTAAGAGTACGATAACCGCTGATCACTTCGTCGAGGTTCTTACCTGCCACGAAATAATAGTCCATATCGGGAGCCATCTCGCTCCAGATGCTCAACTGATTCTTTTCTGTCTCTGAACGAGGAGCTGCCACACGCAATCCACAATAAGACACGTCGCCATCAGGCTGCCATTCGATGCGGATAGGAGTCTTGACACCCTTGGCAATAGGAGTCTCAAACTTGAAGGAGTTAGGATTCCATGCTGTACGCCAGCGCTCAGGAACCACCAACTTATCGTCGATATATATCTTCATATAACCTGCATAATAAAGGATAAACTGATAGAAGCTGTTCTCTGGAGCTTCCACATATCCCTCATAGACAACCTTAGAGCCATTGAGTGCAAAACCCTTAGGCAGATTCTGAATACCACCCTTGTCGGTCTTGTTGCACAACTCGGAAGCTTCGGGCATGGCATACTCGAAATAGATGCTGTCTTCGCCACGTACAATTTTCTTGCCATTCTTATCGACATAAGTACCTGTGAGCTGACCTTCCTTGTCGTCCTTGTCGAAAAGGCGGAAGGCACGGTTCAACTGCAGATAATCATCCGGATTGCCCCAACGACAATAAGAATAAGAATCCCAGAGAATACCATAGTTCTTGCTGGATACAACAAAGGGCACACTCACCTTCGTGTTATACTGGAAGAGGTCTTCGTTCTTTCCCTTCATGTTGAGTTCCTCGCTCTGATGCTGACCGAGTCCATAGAAAGCCTCATTGTCAGGACTGTCGAAGAGAGCACGCCAAGACCATCCATGCTTCTGCGCCTCAGGCACCTTTGCCAGGTCTACACCGATCTCACGATCAGGCACCGTAAAAGGCTTGAAGGTCTTTCCACCCTGAGCTACCTCGCTGAGTAAAACACGGTCGTTGAGGTCATAGAAACAGATACGTCCTGTTGACTCATTGAGCACAGCACGCATGGCAGACGTAGTGACAACAAGGTTGTCGCCCTGCTCTTCCACCTTGAAAGAAGACTGAGCTTTCTGAGGTACAACGATCAGACTTGTCTTGTTGCGGAACGACTGCTCAGCTGTAGCCTGCACACGGATAATCTTATCATTGACCACCTGCAGACGAACCTGGTTGGGGCCGAAGTTCTGATGCTGTTTCAACTGAACAGTAATGAAATTACCATTCTTAACGAATCCTGCTGCCGAAGCCACTGTGACTCCCATAAGCAACACTGCTGAAATAAAAATAGATTTAGTTAGTCTCATTCTTAACAGATTAATTTTTGCTGCAAAGTTAATCATATTAGGGCTAATGAATACTACTCATTTGTTTACAATGAATGTATAAAATGTTAAACACCGCCATAAAAATATGTGCCAGAAGTTAAGAAACAACTTCTGGCACATAAAAAGGCCTATATCCAAGCCTCATCTATTCAGCTAATTTCTTCTTGTATTGAGAAGGTGTCATGCCATAGGTTTTCTGGAAATACTTGGAGAAATAACGAGGATTGTTGAATCCCACTCTGTATGCTATTTCGCAGACATTATACTCAGCCTCGTGCATCAACTCTTCAGCACGCTTGATACGCTTGGCACGCATATATTCAGAAGGTGTGGTGCCGGTAAGGGCAAGCACACGTTTATATAATTGTACACGAGAGATAAGCAGATGGGCACTCATTGACTCGACAGAAGTATCAGGATCGCCCATATTGTCTTGAATATAGAGGTCTACAGACTCCATGAATTTTCTATCCACTTCCGACATTTTGAACTCTTCATTCTGTTCTTCCTCCATGGTTTCCTCTACCTGTGAAGTCATCTTAGAATGGTCTGCAGAGGCTGCCACCTCGCCGGCAGAATGCGTCCACTTGAGGAAGTTGGCAATGCGCAACTTAAGCAGGTCGACATCGAAAGGCTTAGTGATATAGGCATCGGCACCACTCTCATAGCCCTCCTTGCGATGCTCGTCTGCCAGTCGGGCCGTCAGCATGACGAACGGAACAGAACGAAGACGTGCATCGTCCTTGACAAGACGGCAAAGTTCATTGCCATCCATCACCGGCATCATCACGTCGCTGAGGATTACATCAGGAGTATGCTTCATCATCCTGTCCCAGGCATCCTGACCATTGACAGCCTCTTCTACCCGATAAGTATCCGACAGCATTTCGTGCATAAACTCACGGAAATCGTCGCTGTCATCAACCAGCATAACCAAAGGTTTGTCCTGCTGCTGATCAGCTGCAGTGTCTGCCTTTCCGCTATCTGCAGATGGGGCGTTGCCTTCGGGCTGAACACTGACAGAAACCTGAGACTCTGCCTGAGCTGCCTCCTCTCCATGACGGATAGGAATATCAACCACAAACACAGCACCTCCACCAGGATTATCCTCCACATGCACCTCGCCACCATGCAACTTGGCAAATTGCATCACGAGGTTAAGCCCAATACCGCTACCACCATAAGGCTGCATCTCGGTACCATTCACCTGATAGAATCTCTCGAACACCTGTTTCTTATCAGCATCGCTAAGTCCTCTGCCGGTATCTGCCACTGTCAACCGCAGCATATCTTCGGCAAGCGTCTTGTCGTCTTCCTTCGAACGGATGGTGAGCCCCACCGATATACGTCCGCCATCGGGAGTAAACTTGTAGGCATTGCTCAACAAGTTGTTCATGATTTTTCCCACCTTGTCGACATCAAAGTCCATCACCAACTTGGGCACAGAGGAGTGGAACTCCAACTGAGTATTGTTGTTGCCCAACTGCTGGAAGGTGTGACAGATATTCTGTACGAAAGACACGATGTCCACCTTTGCCAACGACAACTTGCCTCTCTTCTGTTCCATCTTGCGGAAATCGAGAATCTGATTGACCAGACCAAGCAGACGCATGGCATTGCGATGAATCAGTTCCAGTTTATGACGTTTTCCCTCATCGCCCTCTTTCTTGATAAGCGCATTGAGCGGCGAGATGACAAGGGTAAGCGGTGTGCGAAGCTCATGGCTTACATTGGTGAAGAAGTTGAGTTTCAGTTCGTTCAGTTCCTCTGTCTTACGGATATCCTCCTCCATTTTCTGACGCTCATACTTGGCACGCTGCTTATTGATCATACGCTTGCGATAAGTGAAGAAGAGCAACATGATAATGAACACATAGATGAAGATAGCAACATTGGAAAGATAGAACGGCGGATGCACATGTATCTTCAACTCGCTGATCTCATCGCTCTCAGAACCGTCAGCATTGACCACTTTTACCTGAAGCGTATAGTTGCCTGGCGAGAGATTAGTAAAAGTTACCGACGGACGTCCCTCGGGTGTAAGAATCCATTTGTCCGAAACACCTGCCATACGATAGAGGAAACGACTTCGGGAAGGAACTGTCACCTCACTGGAAGCCAACTGAATGGTAAAGGCATTGTCCTTGCTGCTGAGGTCGAGCTCACGGCAGAAGTCGAGCGACTTCTCCAAGATGACACGTCCCTCGTACTCCTCGCCCGCCATAAGCGGATGGTCGAAGAGCACCAATCCGCTGAAGAGCACACTTGCACTCTTCTTTGCCTTGCTTCCTGCCTGCACCGGAATGATATTGACACCATCCTGTCCGCCTACAGCAATGGAGCCATCAGCCAAAATGGTAGAGGAACGATAGTTGAACTGCCCGTCCTGCAAACCATCGAGAGAATTATAGCTGGACAGATTCAAGTTCCAACGGCCTTGTTCTCCCTTGGATAATCTGACACGGGTAATCATAAACTCGGAGATGAGCCAGATGGCATGGTTCTTGTCCTCTTCTATCGAACAGCCCACCGATCCCTGCGTTCCATTCATCTCATTGATGGAAAACAGTTGGTCATTCACCGTATCATACATGATGATGCCTGCCGGCGAAGCCATCCAGATAATGCCACGGCTGTCCATCATGGCATAATTGGTGGAAGGACTGGGGAAGAGAGCTCTCGCGCGCGTACCTTTTATATTATGCATGGCATGAGTACGGGTGTTGAAGACGGTGAGATTCTGAGAATGTCCTACGAGCACTTCATCGCCCTTCAGTCTGAAGAAGGAGCCAATATAGTTGGATGGCAACTTGCTGTTGCCAACATCATAGGTCGTCATTCGGTCGGTCTTCGTATCCATCACCTGGAAGCCACCGCCCAAGGTTCCTATCATCAGTCGGTGCTGAGCATCTTCTTCCATGCACCATACACTGTTGTTGACGAGGTCGCTTGTGCCCACCTGATAAGCTTTCCACTGACCGTCACGATATCTTACCATACCCCCGTTGAAGGTGCCGAAGTACATGGTGCCATCACTCATGGTTACGCTGCTCACCACGATTTCCGACTTCAGCCCGGTCGTACTTCCTGGATAACGTACAGTCTGACCAGTCACAGGATTGTAGCTCAAGATACCTGCATCGTTGGTTCCACACCACAAATTGCCCTTGACATCCTGCGTGATGGTGCACACATCACCTAAAGGAATGGTGGTGAATCGGGAAAACGATGGCGAGAAATAAGCCAAACCATTCTTATAAGTACCCAACCACACGGCATCGTCCTTGTCGATAAAGATACGTTGCAGCGAGTTGTCGGGCAGCGAGTTCTGCTTGTAGTCATCCTTGAGATACTGTCTGCAGGTTTTGCGACGATAGTCTACAACCACCAGTCCGTCATGGTCGGTAGCCATCCACAGTCTGCCATCGGATGTGCTTGCCATGTCGCGTATCAGGAACGAGGGAGGCACGCTTCCTGAAATACCCTGCGTTTTAAGAAACGCACCCACTCCGCAAATCCACTTCTTTTGATTCACAGAATAGACATAGGTCTTTCCCTCCATCAACACCCAGTAGTTGTTGCGGCTGTCGCTGAAAGTGTACAGACCATCCTCCCTGTTCTTTTTATAGGAAGTCAGGGCATTATTAGTCCAAAGTATGCGATGATGCTTGCCGTCTACACGACTGATTGTTCCGTTTCCATAAGAGATGATGACTGTTCCATGGTGATCGGAGAAATCGGTTATCCAGTCGGTTTCAAGGGTGTTGGCACTGGCCGACTGACCTTTCTTGGGGTAAGGAAAGAGATAGGGTTTCAAGGTCTTGGCGTCGACGAAATAGCATCCCTTGCCATAGATAGTTATCCATAGGTTCTTTTGCTTGTCGATGAAGACCTTGTCGATGCCCCCCGAGATGCCGAGTCGCTTTTCAAGCCAGTTCTCCGGTTTACGGTCAAACTGCTCCTTTTCATACTGATAGATACAGTAGCCCATATCGGTATGAATCCACAAGTTACCAATGGCATCCTGCTGGATTTCATCCACCGAGTTATTGGGGAGGGAGGCTGAACTGATATTATTATTCAGGAACATCTTGACACGGAATCCGTCATAGCGGGCAAGTCCTGCCTGTGTTCCAAACCACACATATCCCTTGTTGTCCTTGAGGATGGCATTGATATGACTGTTGCTCAGTCCGTCCCGGTTGGTGAGACGGTTGAACTCTATATCCTCATTCGCAGCCCTTGCTGTCGAAGTCAACAGACAGAGGGCCAGGACATAAAATACGTGAATTAGTAGTGTCTTGAATGTAGTATTTGTTTTTAGCGTCATGAGCATCAGGTTTTTGATGTCGTTATTAGGTTTATTCGGTAGCAGGCAGGTGGGGTATTTAAAGCTTCTCAGAACTTTCGCGTATCTTGAGAATCATCGGAACCACCTCCTTATATATCTTATTATCTCCATTGATATTTCTCATGAGCAGTTCGCAGGCTTTTGCACCCTGCTCGTGCGCCTTGTCCATAATGGCAGTGAGACGAGGAGTAACAAAGGCTGCAGCATCACCATCGGTGAAACCGATGATGGCCACATCTTCAGGTATGCGAAGTCCCTTGGCCTTGATGGCATCAAAGGCAGCATAGGTGATGATGTCATTAAAGGCAAGAATGGCATCTGGCGGATTGGGGCCCTCAAGCAGTCGGAGGGTATTATTGCGAGCCACCTCGAAGTCTATCTTGTCGCACACCACAAGGTGTCGGTCTATCGTGATACGGTTTTCACGCAAAGCCTCGAGATAACCATGTTTGCGTCGGCGTACCATATCCAGATTATTTGGTCCTCCGATGAAGGCTATCCTCTTGGAGCCCGTCTCTATCATGTGCTGAGTGGCTTCCTGTGCTGCAACATCTCCATTAGCCACCACCTGCGAGAACTTGTCTTCGAGACAGCATCGGGCAAAGAATACGAGCGGAATGCCCATGTCATGGAGTTGTTCGAAATGGGAATAATCCACAGTATCCTGTGCCAGACAGGCGATGATGCCTTCCACATGCATATTAAGGAAGTTGTCGAGGGCACGCTCTTCGCATGTATGGTCCTCATGACTGTTGGCACTGATAACAGAGTAGCCTTGTTTGGAGGCATAATCTTCTATACCATCAAGCACAGCTGCATAGTAATGGGTTACCAAGTTGGGAACGATAACTCCAATGACCCTTGGCGCTTCCTTGCGAAGGCTTTGCGCAAAGGGATTGGGACGGTAGTTCAACTGCTTGGCAAGCTCTTTCACTTTTCGTGTCATCTCCTCTCCCACCTCATGGCTGTTTCGCAAAGCTCTTGATACGGTAGCTATGCTCACGCCCAGATGGTCGGCGAGATCTTTGAGTGATGTTCTGCGTGGCTTCATGTGTGGTAAATAAGTTTATGCTATATATTAATTTCAACATGGCATCTTGCTGCCTTTTTTGTACAGAGATAAAGCAAACAAGCGCAATGAAAACTTGCTTTCAAATTGCCGAGTGCCGCCAATCTTCTGCAAAGATTGTGCAAACGAGCGCAATGAAAACTTGCTTTCAAATTGCCGAGTGCTGCCAATCTTCTGCAAAGATACATCATTTTTTCGTGAATCGAAAACGTTTACGTGCATTTTTTAATGAAAAACATATTCAGGTTTCTTTTTTTTCTTGTAATTTTGCACTCAGAAAAGTAATGAATAGTTGATAATAAGTTAGTTAGAAAATTGGAGCTTAGTGATGTCGTGAGACATTTCTAAGCTTTTTTTGTGCGCTTACTTAAAGGCACTGCGCCTGTCATGCCATTATATCACTCAACTTTCGCAGGGTGTGGGAATTTATTGAAATTAGATATAATATTCTGCCGAGTCGATGAGACCTGCTCTCAAGGCATATTTGGTCGCTTCATGGGCATTGTTGACATCGAGCTTTCTGAAGATGTTCTTGCGATGAGTGTTGACAGTATGAAAGCTGGAGAAACGTTTTTCGGCTATTTCCTTGGTCGTCATACCGAGAGCGATGTCTATCAGAATCTCTGTCTCTGTCTTGGTGAGTTTCACTTTTTCCTCAGTCTTGGCAGGTGGCGGTGCAAGTAGCACCTCCGTCATGTGCTGACAGATAAAGCGATTGCCCTGCACACAATACAGAATGGCAGCCTTGATTTCCGACAGCTGACTATCTTTGGTCAAGATACTGAACTGCGTACTGCTTGCTATGAGCACACGTACAAAGTCCACACTCAGGTCTTCGCAGAAGAGCAACCATCGGGTGTGGGTGAATCGCTGGTGCAGGATAAGCAGCTCATCGGCATCGTTGATATCGAAGAGCGTATAGTCAAGCACTACCACCGCATCGTCGTCATCCTTCAGGGCAAGCATCAATTCTGCCTTGTCCTCTACGTACTTCCACTCAATTCCAGGCGTTTCCTCCTTATCGCCAACATTCATCTGCTGAATGATGTGAACCAGTCCCATACGCGTAATGTCCTGTCTGTCTGCCAGTAATATTCTCATCGCATGCTTGTTTTTATGTTGATATTTTCTGCCTATACTCTTTCACACATTCTCCCATTTAGAATGTCATCGAGAATCCGAAACGTATGCCCCACTTGCTGATGTCCTCATTATTCAGATAGGTGAGTCGGCGCACATACTCTACAGCAAAGAACTTGAATATGTTGTGTACACCAGCCACACACTCCCAGTAGGGTGTATTGTTCATCACGTGCGATTTGCTTGGGAACTTAAACAGCTCCGTATCCCCTTGGTTTTTCTCCAAATAAGGATTGTTCTTATCGGTGAGGTTTCCCCATACGCCTTTCACGGCGAAATATTCACGCCACTTCAGCTTCTTGATGAGCGGAATACGGTTGAGCAACTTGCCGTTCATATCCCACGACAGAGACGCAAACACCTGACGGTCGTTTAGAAATTCCCAGTCTCTCATCAGGCTCACACTCGATTCAGACTCAAAGTACGAGAGGTTGACAGGCGGCAGGATGAGCATCGGGAATGGCACCTTGTTCCATTGAGCCTGTCCCACAGCATGGAAGTCGAGATAACCGAAACTGCCAAGCCACTGACGCTTATAGATACTCACTTTCGTGATGTTGCTGTGATACTGTCCGCCCATAAAGCCTTTAAAGCCCATGGTATGCGAGATTCCTATCTCTGGACTGTCGAGGTTGATAGGCAGTCGTTGCTGCTTGGTGTTGACATAGGTGACTCCAGGATTGTAATTGATGCCCACATTGATGTCGGTCATTCTGATTTTCTTCACCTCGTTTCCATCCAGTGTGAAGTAGTGCAGATTGCCTGCAGTACGGTTGCTCTGCCAGCGTATACCGGTATTAAAACGCAGTCCCCAATCGGTCTCGTAGGTAAAGTCGAGCCGCTGTCGATGATAGAGGAACATCTCGTCCTGCGTTCCCGCACGGAAGGTCATGAAGATATTGTCCTTGTTGTGCTGCAGGTTGTCATCGGAAGGCGACATGATGTCACGGGACACCTCAAAGGTAACATTCCGCATCGGGAACTCGAAGGGACTGTTTTTCTTCTTGTTGAACGAGTAGGTCAACACATGTCCTGTATACCATTCGTTACTCTTCGTACCATAGGCCGCATAGCCGTTCCAGAAGAAATGGGGATTGAGCGCAGCCATGGTACGACCAGCCAGACGAAGACGTATGCCGTCTACATAGTTTTTCGACAGATAGGTATTGACAGGACCGAGGTCGAACTTACTTTTCTTTCCGCCCGGACCACTTCCTATCTCCACATAGTTCTCCATGAGAGCCTTTACACCCAGGATGATCCACTTGAAACCTTTGGAATTCTCCATGCGGTGGATGAAACTGTCCATCGACGATTCACTCTTGGTCAGGTCCACCTGCCGGTACTTGTTCCAGTAAGCCTCATCGCGGTTCATGGCATCTATGTCATGCCGCACTTTAGCCTTGCCCTTGAAAAGTACCTTGGGCAGTTCGTCGAAGGAATAGTCGGTAAGTCGGGTGTTGCGCACCACGAGCAAGTCTTGCAGCACCTTGTTGGTATGTATTTCCGCCACCATATCATCCTTGGAAAGCACCCATTCACCATTGTCCAAACGTGTGAATTCCTGCTCTATCTTCATATCCTTCACCCAGTTCACGTCGCTGTTGTGAGGCATATAGAGATTGCATTTCTTGACATGCAGTATACTGTCGGCTGTCACATACAGTTCGCCACGGAAACCGAAGTCCTGCGAGTTGGCAGGAATAAATTGCAGATGATAGCAGAGGTCGCGCTCCACATAGACCGTGTCCTCTATATAATAATGATAAAAGGAAATAGCCGTTCTGCCGATAGGCGACGGGAAGGGATACTGCAACAGGCGCACATAGTCATCATAGATATCCACATCGGTAAACACGTCTTTCATCGTGGTACTCAGAATCTCACCCGTCTGTATCACCTGACCAATACCATTAGTCTGCTGTCCCTTGATGATATCTTTCTCGCTCTTGGGATCTTTGCGATAGATATGCTGCGATACCGTCTCGTCGACACTCACAGGGAGAGTGAGTTTACCATTATAGGGTGATTTCTCCACCTGGTCGAGCAGATATTGTCGTTTACTGAAAAACTTGCCTTCAAGCTGTTCTTTCGAAAGGTCGTTCAGGGCAAGGGTTATCTTCTGATATTTGTCATACTGATAGTATGGATGGTTGGCCAGATCGGTTTTCTTCTTGGCTGCGATAACGCGGCGCATCAGCTCCACAGCAGGATTGTCCTTGCGCTTGTACTTACCCCGTTTCGACTTCACCACCACTTCATTGAGCCTACGGCTGTCATCCTTTAGTTTTATCTCAAGGAAGTTGGTGTTGGCATCCACCTTCACCGTCTGCGTCTTGTAACTCAAGGCACTCACGGTAAGCATCCAACCTTCATGCTTTTCTATGGAGAAGCGGCCTTCGCCATCGCTCGACACAGCTATTCTGTGTCCTCGGTACTGCACGCTGGCATAAGGTACAGCAAATCCGTCAACGTCGATGACGCAACCTGATATTTTCTGTTGTGCCATCATCTGCTGCGTCAAAGCAACAAGCAACACAACCATCATATATATGCGGAGTTTAATCTTCATGTCCTAAATACCTTTTTGTTTTTTATAACTCTTCTCTTTCTTGTAATTCTTTCTGTCTTTATCAGGGCACACTCTCCCCTTCACTGATTTTGATTGCAAAGTTATAAATATTATCTGAAAAGAGAGGAAAACTTTTTAATTAATTTAGTTTTTTACCTTATTTTTGGCATATTTGTCGAATATTGGAAAAAACTATTTGGTTATTTAAGGTTTTTGGCGTAATTTTGCAAACTGAACGTTTTCGTTAAGCCAAATGGGCAGAGAAAGCTTGCTTTCACTCTGCCATGGCGAGAAAAGGTGCGCGCAAGCGAACGTTTTCGTTAAGACAAATGGGCAGAGAAAGCTTGCTTTCACTCTGCCATGGCGAGAAAAGGTGCGCGC
>OGPQ01001134.1_pt1 | contig 19713 bp, 19 predicted proteins | sample 1552971 | NCBI WGS metagenome assembly OGPQ01 (sample SAMEA2580232, study PRJEB22360) | human gut metagenome | biome: human gut; feature: human-associated habitat; material: faeces | place: Denmark | collected 2008/2010 | reverse complement strand
CGATATGGGCGGTCTGCACAAGTTTACCCGCTGGAACGGCCCCATCCTGACCGACAGCGGCGGATTCCAGGTGTTCAGCCTGTCCAAGCTGCGTAAGATCACGGAAGAAGGCGTGACCTTTGCCTCTCATCTGGACGGCCACCGCATCTTTATGGGCCCTGAGGAGAGTATGCAGATCCAGGCAAACCTGGGCTCCACCATCGCAATGGCTTTTGATGAGTGTGTGGAGAATCCTGCCCAGCACGCGTACTCCAAAGCCAGCTGTGAGCGCACCACCCGCTGGCTCAAGCGCTGTAAGGCTGAGATGGCCCGTCTGAAGCAGGAGGGCAAGGCCACCAACCCCGACCAGCTGCTGTTCGGCATCAATCAGGGATGCACCTTTGCTGACCTGCGTGTAGAGCACATGAAGCAGATCGCGGAGCTGGAGCTGGACGGCTACGCCATCGGCGGTCTGGCCGTGGGTGAGCCTGCTGAGGTGATGTACGAGATGATCAGCGAGGTGGAGCCTTATATGCCCAAGGATAAGATCCGCTATCTGATGGGTGTCGGTACCCCTGGCAACATGATCGAGGCTGTTTCCCGCGGCGTGGATCTGTTTGACTGCGTCATGCCCAGCCGCAATGCCCGCCATGGCCACCTGAATACCTGGGGCGGCATCATCAATATCAAGAACGCAAAGTATGAGCGGGACGAGCGCCCCATTGACCCCACCTGTGGCTGCCCGGCCTGCCGGAACTACTCCCGTGCCTATATCCGCCACCTGTTCAAGGCAGAGGAGCTGCTGGGCATGCGTCTGGCCGTTATGCACAACCTGTGGTTCTACAACCACCTGATGGAGCGTATCCGCGATGAGTTGGACGCAGGCACCTTTACCGCCTTCCATGACCGTTACGTCAAGCTGCTGGATACAAGAATTTGAGCTTTTTCATGCTTTTCCCTTGCAAGAGGGAGCAGAAGCGGTTATAATGAGTTTATCTGAATTTTGAGAGGAGACTTTGTCCCATGCAATTTCTGACTACTACCACTGAAAGCTATATCAGCCTGTTCTTCACCCTGGCTCTGATGCTGGTTCTGCTCTACTTTATGATCTATCGTCCCCAGAAGAAGCAGGAGAAGAAGGATGCTGCCATGCGTGCAGCTCTGGAGATTGGTGATCAGGTCGTGACCATCGGCGGTATTGTTGGCCGTGTGGTCGCCATCAAGGATGACACCTTTGTTCTGGAGACCGGTTCCGACCGTGTGAAGATCCGCTTCACCAAGAATGCGATCAGCTCTGTTGAGAAGCTGAACATGGACAATGCTCCTGCCAACGCAAAGAAGTAATCTCTAAAAGCAAGGTCTTTTTTACCCGCCCCTCTGCATACAGTAGTGCAGGGAGGCGGGTTTTTATGTTGGAACAGAAGAAGTTACCCATCCTGGAAGCACTGGCCGCATTCGGCATTGGTGGGATATTCACCGCCGCCTGCATGGCCGGGCTGGCCTACCTGATGGCAAACCAGAGCCTTGCGCAGAGCACTGCCTGGCCCATGGTCAGTGCCATTGTCTGTGCCGGGAGCTTTTGCAGCGGCTGGCTCATGGCGTTTTTCTATCACAGCAGAGGTCTTATCTGCGGTGCAGTACAGGGCGGACTGTTTGTTCTGCTTCTGCTGGGGTTCGGTCTTTCGGAGGGCATTGAACCAACGGAAATGCAGCTGACCCGCTTTGCACTGGTATTCGTTTTTGGCTGTCTGGGCGGGGTGTTCAGTATCCTGCGTACAGAACGGCACCGGCATTGAGAATTTACAGCAGAAAAACAGGAGGACAGGGAAGTATGTGGGTCTATCAGGAAACACCGGAAACCGCAGCGGCAAAAACACTGCCCGAAGCGATCATGCCAACAGCACAGGAAGAGCAGCTAAAACAGAAGAACGGTGGAGTTCTTCCTGAGACAGCGCAGGAAGAAAGGCAATCCATCCCGGCAGCGTTCTCTGAGAGGTACGGAAACACACCGGAGAGAGCCGCTGTGCGCCGAAGCAAGCTGAGCAGGGAAACTATCCTTCTGGCGGCGGCGTATCTTCTGGGGACCTTTCTGGCGGGTGTGGCGGCAGCGCGTTGTGTGGCAGGCGATGCTGAAACGCTTTCCTATTACCTGAACTGCTGGCAGAGCCTGTTTTCTGTGCAGGATGCCGCCGGGGCAGTGCGCCTGTTCCGAACGGAATTTCTCACTGTGGCAAGTGCACTGACGGCAGTGCTGTTCCTGGGGCTTTCCGCCCTGGGGCCGCTGCCCATCTTCCTTTTTACGATGCTGTATGGGACAGGCTCCGGATTGCTTTCGTCCAGGCTGCTTGTGGATTTGAACCCACGGACAGCATTTGTGCTGCTCTGCGTCTGCGGTATCCCTGCATCCCTTGCGGCCGGAACGCTGTGCACGTTCGGCGCATCCGCACTGCAGGTAAGCGGAAGGCTCTGTTCAGCTGCCTTCGGGCGTGGAGGACAGGCCCCCAGCACAGGCGCGCTTTTGGGTCAGTTTGCCCGGATGCTGTTTCTGCTCCTGCCACTTTGCGGTGCGGCAGTGGGAATGCTGTATCTGGCAGGGCAGGCAAAACTTATATAAGCTGAAAAATTCCCTGGCAAAAGAGTTCGTGAAGCTTACGATAAGGATTGAATAGGGCAAATCATTACGAGATGGCTTTCTGCAAAGTTCCGGAATTGTTTTTGCGTAGGGAGTACTTGACAGGTATTCTCTTTTATGCTAAACTATCTATCGTTGCAGAACGCGTGCTACTGTGGCTCAGCTGGTAGAGCAGCTCACTCGTAATGAGCAGGTCGCCTGTTCGAATCAGGTCAGTAGCTCCAAAAGTCCTATGAATCTACGATGAATTTCGTCTGGTTTATAGGACTTTTTTGTTATTCTGTTTCTGTACAAAAAAGATTCTTGCATCGTTTTTGCATCTGTAATGTGATTGTTTGCAGATTTCAGAGAATATGGTACAATAAAGCCAATCATTTTGAGGAAGGAGCTGAACACAGCGCAGAATGTACACAAATCATATCAACCCCGTTGCGCAGAAAAATCAGGATGCATTCTGCACGGCACTGTTTCAGCTTTTACTGGAAAAGCCGCTGGAAAAGATCTCCGTCACAGAGCTGTGTCACACGGCAGACCTCGACCGAACCACCTTTTACCGCAGCTTTGAATCCAAGGACGATGTGCTGGATTACTATATCGACCGGCAGATGACCCAGCTTGCGGGGCAGCTGCCTGCGTACAGTACCCTGGAAAAAAACCTGACTGCACTGTTCCGCTGGACGTATGCGGAGCGAAAGAACCTTTGTGTCCTGATGGACTGTCATCTGACCAGTTTTTTCAGTGATGCGTTGAGCGAGAAGATCATCCTTGTTCTGATCTCCAACATCGAAGTCGGGGATGCAAGACAGTTTGTGCCATGGCCCGTTTCATTGCCGGGCGAAAATCGATACTTCCGCAACTCGTTCATCGGGGCATATATGGGTTTTTTCAACAGCTGGCGCTATGGAAACTTTGCAGAACGACCAGAGGATCTGGCCAAATGTATGGCTTCGTTCTATCTTCACTGAGGAGGGTGAGACGGGATGGCGGACTTGCGGAAAGAGGAGTTGTTCCCAGCGGATGCATTTGGCTTGTTCTATCTGCAGGTTACACGTATCCCCGGCGGATGGCACCACCATGCAGAGTATGAGATCTTCTACCACATCAGCGGCCCCATCATCTTTGAAGTCGCGTCACCAGATGCATAGAAAAATCCCCTCAGAGATTTCTGACAGCACTATCAGAGCTCTGAGGGGATTTTGCGTGTCAAGAAACGGAGATCAGATCTCGATCATTCCGTTTTCGTCCTTTGGGATGGGGAGTGCGATCAGGAGGTCAACCAGAGCAAATGCAAGGCCGAGACCGGTCCAGCCGACAAGCAGGTAGAAGATGCCCAGTTTCCAGCGGTGCTCCAGAAAGCGGTGTGCACCACGCGGGAAGCCACCAGACGAATCACCAGCATGCCGCCCACCACAACGGGGATAGAGGTAGCAGCGCTCATCAGACCATACTGAGCATAGTTGCCACAAATGATGCCGCAGAGCATGACCATGATCACGGAGCTGGACATCATGCTGGAAGCAAGCTTATCGGTGGAAGCATTGACCACCAGCATCTGGATGGCACGGTTGTGGGAGATAACGTCCACATAGTCCTTGAAGCCGATCTTCTGAGCCTGACCGGTGCCAAAGAATTCGGTGCGGTCCTTGCGGCGCAGAGCGATGACAGCCATGCAGGCTGCAATTGCAGAGATGATGCCGCAGAACAGCCACAGCTCCTGGAAGAATGCCGCAGTGGTGAACGCAGCAGCGCCGCCGTACTTGGGCATCAGGGTGCCGGTGACATACACGGGCAGGACAGCGTAAATCCTGCTGTTCTGTTTTTCGCTGCCAAGAAATCGAAGTCAAAAATGGACATTTTGCACAGTTTTTCTCCCTTTTTCACCCCACAAGATTGGTTTGATGCACCTTGTTTTATGATATGCAACAAAACGGCAAAATCTGTTGCACAATGTGCTAAAAAAACTGAAAAAGATTTGTGCGGCATTTTTTTAACAATTGTGATATATTAGTTACAGTAAAGCTTGTATCCTACACAAAAAAGGAGATTTTTATGAAGGATATTTATATTTCCGGCTTTGCCGATGAGATCAGCTCTTCTTTTGATGAGCAGCTCAAGACAGTCCGTGAGCTTGGAATGCAGTACATCAGCCTGCGCAGTGCAGATAAGAAAGGGATCGCCGACTTTACCGTTGAGGAAGTCAAGACCGATCTGCTGCCCCGCCTGCAGGCCGCTGGTGTTGGCGTTTCCAGCCTGGGCAGTCCCATTGGCAAGGTCAAGATCGATGATGAAGAGGGCTTTGAAAAGCAGTGTGCTCAGTTGGAAACGCTGTGCGAGATCGCTAAGGTCCTGAATTGCAAGTACATCCGTATGTTCAGCTTCTTTATGCCGGAAGGCAAAGATCCTGCCGACTATCGTGACGCTGTCATCGAGAAGCTGCGCAAGTTCATTGCCATTGCTGAGAAGCACGACGTGATCCTGATGCACGAAAACGAGAAGGATATCTATGGTGATGTTCTTTCCCGCTGTGTTGACCTGATGCAGACGCTGAACAGCGCACACTTCAAGTCCGCATTCGACTTTGCAAACTTTGTACAGTGCGGCGAGGATACCGCCAAATGCTGGGATGCTCTCCGCCCGTACATTGTATATATCCACATCAAGGATGCCGTTTCTACCGACAAGGAGAATGTGCTCTGCGGTACCGGCGAGGGAAAGATCCCCGAGCTGCTGCACAAGGCCATCGTGGAAGAGGGCTATACCGGCTTCCTGACCCTTGAGCCGCATCTGGTGCTGTTTGACAGCCTGCAGAGCCTTGAGACCACGGATGCAAAGAACATCATCCGTGAGAACAAGTATAAAAACGGTGCTGAAGGTTACGCCGCACAGTATCACGCACTGTGCGATATTCTGGCAAAATTCTAACGTAACAGAAAAAAGGAGAAGATTCAAATGGAAAAGACTGAAGGAAAGATTCGTTATGGCCTGATCGGTATCGGTGCTCAGGGCGGCAGCTACGCTCGCTTCCTGACCAACGCTCCCGCTCCGTTCCCCGGCATGGTCTGCGCACCGTGCCCCGACAACTGCGCACTGGGCGCTCTGTGTGATATCGACCCCGAGAAGGAGAAGATGTGCAAGGAGCAGTACCCCGATGTGCCCTTCTTCAAGGATTGGAAGGATATGATCGCCAGCGGCACGGTTGATGCCATCATCACCACCGTTCCTCACTACCTGCACCACGAGATCTCCATCTACGCTATGGAGCACGGCATGAATGTTCTGTGCGAGAAGCCCGCCGGTGTCCGCAGCAAGGATGTTCAGAAGATGATCGCCTGCGCTAAGGCTCATCCTGAGGTTTCTTTCGGCATCATGTTCAACCAGCGCACCAACAAGCTGTATCAGAAGATCAAGGAGATCGTTGCCAGCGGTGAGCTGGGCGAGATCCGCCGCTCTCAGTGGATGATCAACTCCTGGTGGCGTCCTGACAGCTACTACCAGCAGAGCGCATGGCGTGCTACCTGGGGCGGCGAAGGCGGCGGTGTCCTGGTCAACCAGGCTCCCCATCAGCTCGACCTGTGGCAGTGGATCTGCGGTATCCCCGTGAAGGTCTTCTCCAAGAACATCAACGGCTGCCATCGCAACATCGGCGTTGAGAACGACGTGACCATGCTGGTCGAGTTCGCTAACGGCGCTACCGGCACCTTTACCACCTGCACCCACGATGCCATCGGCACCGATCGTCTGGAGATCGACCTGGACGGCGGCAAGATCGTTGTTGACAACAGCAAGACCGCTCATGTCTACCACTACATCGATAAGGAAGGCAACCCCTGCACTGAGGATTACCTGAACGAGCACATGAACATGATGGAAGTTGCCATGCTGACCAGCGGCAACGGTGCAGGCTCCAAGCTGTACACCGAAGAGACCTTTGAGAACAACGATGGCTGGGGCTTCCAGCACACCACCGTTATGCAGAACTTTGCTGCTCACATCCTGACCGGCAGCCCGCTGCTGGCTCCCGGCGAGGACGGCATCAACGGTGTCAACCTGGCAAACAGCAGCCAGCTGTCTGCATGGACCGGCCGCGAGGTCTCCAACCCCTGCGATCCCGAGGAGTATGCTGCTGAGCTGAACAAGCTGATCGAGGCTGAGGGCAAGTTCCCCGTCCGCGAGTAATCAGTATCCCTGAAAAAAGCAATGCCTGTTCCAGGCTTACAAGGAGTTGCGTTTCCATGAAAAGAGCTGCGATCATTGGCTGCGGCACCATCTTTCAGGTTCATCTGCCCATCATTGTGGCAAATCCTGAGATCGAACTGTGTGCCGTGTGCGATAACAATCCCGCTGTGCAGGAAAAGCTGCCTGTTGCAGCAAAGGCCGTGCCGTTCTATACGGACTATGAGGAGCTTCTGGAAAAGGAGCATCCCGATGTGGTACATCTCTGCCTGCCGCATTACCTGCATGTGCCCGTGTCGGAGTATTTTGCTTCCCACGGTGTAAATGTCTTCTGCGAGAAGCCGGTGGGTCTGAACACCGCACAGGCCAAGGAGTTCGTGGAATTTGAGGCTGCGCATCCTGAGGTCAAGATCGGCATCTGCCTGCAGAATCGTCTGAACCGCACCACCGTTGAACTGAAAAAGATCATCGATGGCGGCGAATATGGCAAAGTCATCGGCTGCCGCGGCTTTGTGCCCTGGTTCCGCGGCAAGGCTTACTATGACGAACAGCCCTGGCGTGGCCAGCTGGAAACTGCTGGCGGCGGCTGCATGATCAACCAGAGTGTTCACACGCTGGATCTGCTGTATTATCTGTGCGGCGATATCGATGCCATCCATGGCTCGGTGAATCAGCTGGCAGATTACGGCATTGAGGTCGAGGACACCGTAGCTGCCCGCCTGCACTTTGCTAATGGTGCAAACGGTGTGTTCTTTGCCACCAACTGTGATTACACCAACGAGAGCGTCCAGATCAAGGTTGCCTGTGAAAAGGCTTCCTTCCTGATCGAGGATGATGCCCTGTTCCGGATCGACGCAGATGGCGTGCGCACCAAGCTGTGCGAGAATGAGAAGCTGCCCGGTGCCAAGTTCTATTTTGGTGCTTCTCATGGCATCCTGATCAACAAGTTTTACCGCGCCATTGAGAACAATACAGACGATTACATCCATGTAAGAGATGCGGAAATGAGCATCCGGCTGATCGATGCCATCCATGCAAGCAGCAAGGCTGGCCATCCCGTTGCTCCGTGACCGCAAAACACAGATAGAAGGAGAAATGAACCATGGCAAACAAAGGTTTGATCGGTGTTCAGATGAGCACCATTGCCCCCGCTAAGATGCCTCACTTCGACGCATACGAGAGCATGGGCAAGCTGGCTGATATCGGCTATCACTGCGTTGAGATCTCTCAGGTCCCCATGACTGCTGAGAACGTTGCAGGCTTCCGCAAGGCTATCGACGAGCTGGGCCTGAATGTCTCTTCCTGCACCGCATCCACCTCTCCCATGCTGCCCGGTATGCCCGGCGAGTTCCTGTGCAATCCCGACGACTATAAGAAGATCGTTGAGGACTGCCGTAAGCTGGACTGCGATATGCTGCGCATCGGCATGCTGCCCATGACCTGCATGGGCAACTACCAGAAGGCTGTGGATTTCGCCAAGGAAGCAAATGAGTATGCTCTGAAGCTGAAGGAAGACGGCATTGACCTGTACTACCACAACCATCACGTAGAGTTCGTTCGTTACGACGGCGAGTTCCTGCTGGACATCATCCGCGCAAATGCTCCTGCTCTGGGCTTTGAGCTGGACAGCCACTGGATCCACCGCGGCGGCCAGGACCCTGTCAAGTTCATCAAGAAGTATGCCGGCAGCATCCGTCTGGTCCACCTGAAGGATTACCGCATCGGTGAGATGCCCATCCCCGAGGGCGGCGTGGACTTCACCAGCAAGGAAGGCATGATGAAGTTTATGAGCAACTTCACCAACATTGTGCAGTTTGCTGAGGTTGGCGAAGGCACTCTGGATATGCCCGCTATCATCCAGGCTGGCCTGGAGGGCGGCGGCGAGTACTTCCTGGTGGAGCAGGATGACTGCTATGGCCGTGATCCGTTCGATAGCCTGAAGATCAGCCACGACAATCTGGTCAAGATGGGCTTCGGCGACTGGTTCTAATTGAAAAGTTTCTGAGGAGTCGTTTTTTACGATCCGATAAAATGAAATCGATGCTGTTTTGCGGAAATGCAGAGCAGCATCGATTTTTTATGTTTCAGGGTTCTGCTTTGTAACACGCTCCAAAATGTTGAAAATATTTTGTGCAAGTTTCACAGTTTTCTATTTGGGCCTTTGGTGGTACAATAGATGTGGAAATTCATAAACCGCTGGAGGAGCTACATGGCCGAAAAAAGTATTGAGTTGGATAGTGTGGAGATCGCCGCTGCCATCTTTGGCAACTGTGACCGCAACATTCGTCTATTGGAAAAGGAGTTCTCTGTCACGGCAGTCTGCCGAGGTACGATGCTTCGCCTCTCTGGCGAGGAGGCCAATGTGGCTGCTGCTGTGCGTGCCGTGGAGGGGATGCTGCTCCTGATCGAAAACCACACGCCGCTGGAGGATCAGACGGTGCGCTACTGCCTGAGCCTTGCTCACGATGGAAAGGAGCAGCGTGTCCGGGAGCTGACTGAGGATTTTGTCACGGTCACAGTCAAGGGCCGCCCCATCCGCCCCAAGACACTGGGACAGAAGGAATATCTGAATGCTATCCGCAAGAATGCTGTGACCTTTGGCGTAGGTCCCGCCGGTACCGGCAAGACCTACCTGGCCGTTGCGATGGCGGTCAAAGCGTTCAAGGCCAAGGATGTTTCCCGCATTGTGCTGACCCGCCCCGCCGTGGAAGCAGGCGAGAAGCTGGGCTTCCTGCCCGGCGACCTGACGCAGAAGGTCGATCCGTACCTGCGTCCGCTCTACGACGCGCTCTTCGATCTGATGGGCTTCGAGAAGTCACAGCGCCTCATGGAGCGCCAGTCGATCGAGGTGGCGCCGCTCGCCTACATGCGAGGCCGCACACTCAACAATGCGTTCGTCATCCTTGACGAGGCCCAGAACACGACGCCCGAGCAGATGAAGATGTTTCTCACTCGCATCGGCTTTGGTTCCAAGGCTGTGATCACGGGCGACGTGACGCAGATCGACCTTCCGAAGGGCGTTCCGAGCGGCCTGAAGCATGCGATCCGCATTCTTGACGGCGTGCGCGGCATCGAGATCACGCGTTTCACGTCCAAGGACGTGGTGCGCCATCCGCTCGTCGCGCGAATCGTCGACGCTTATGAAGAGGCCGCCAAGCAGGATGAGCTTGCGGCCAAGGCCAGAAAAGAGGTGAAAGAATGAGCGAACCTGCAGTGAAGTTTTCGTTCCAGAACGCGGCCGCTTTCCCGCAGCTGCCTTCGCGCTCCGTGATGATTCGCTGGATGACGCGCGCCTGCGAGCTTCCGACGATGATGACGGTCCGCTTCGTCGACCAGGAGGAAGGCTACGAGCTCAACCACTCGTACCGCCACCGTGACTACGCGACGAACGTTCTGACGTTCAACTACACGACCGAGCCCGAGGTGACCGCCGACGTGGCGATCTGCGTGCCCGTCGTCGAGCGTGAGGCAGCGGAGCAGAACAAGGAGTTCCGCGCGCATCTCGCACACCTGCTCATCCATGCGGTTCTGCATGCCCACGGGTATGATCATGTTACGCAGGAAGAGGCTGAGGTCATGGAGGCTCGCGAAACCGAGCTCATGCTCTCCCTCAAGTTCCCCAATCCCTACAGCGACCGCATCGGCATGGTGCACGACTGACTCTGACCAAGTTGAAAACAAGCTGTTCCGGCAAATATGTCCAGTTCCTCTGAACCTCCCAGTCCGACCTTGGGCCGTACTTTTCTTGACCGTCTTACCTCCGTCTTCCACGAAGAAGAGCTCAACGACCGGGCCGACGTGCTCGAAGTGCTCGGCGAGGCCCGCCGCCGCAATGTGATCGACGACGAAGTGTTCTCCATGATGGAGGGCGCGATGGCCGTTTCCGAAATCAGAGCGGGCGACCTGATGGTGCCCCGCTCCCAGGTGCAGGCCGTCGACTTCTCGGAGCCGCGCGAAGTCTGGCTTCCCGCCCTCATTGCCTCGGGGCACTCCCGTCTGCCCGCCGTCGAGGACGATCTGGACAACGTGCTCGGCATCCTGCACGCCAAGGACCTGCTGCAGGTGCTTATGAATCCCGCGGTTGATCCGAAGACGCTTCTGCGTCCCGCCCGCTTCATTCCGGAAACGCAGCCGATCAACGTGCTGTTGCGAGACTTCAAGGAGACCCGAAGCCATCTGGCCCTCGTCATTGACGAGTTCGGCAGCATCTCCGGCCTCATCACCATCGAGGACGTGCTCGAGCAGATCGTGGGCGAGATTTCCGACGAGTTCGACCATGACGAAGAGGGTAGCAATATCGTCGCCGACGGCGAGGGCCGCTGGCGCGTCAAGGCCATCACGCCAATCGAGCAGTTCAACGACTACTTCAAGTCGAACCTCGAGGACCAGTACTGCGAAACGATCGGCGGTCTCGTGACCGACCGCTTCGAGCATGTGCCGCACACGGGCGAGACCATCGAGGAGAACGGCTTCCGCTTCCGCATCCTCGGCGGCGACGACCGTCAGGCTCGTCTGCTGAGCGTCGAGAGGATCAAGTAGCGTGAGCGAGGCGTCGCACTGGTGGGAGCGCCGGCCCGAAGCGGCGGGCGCGCTCGGCGCCTTGGGCATGGGGCTTCTCTTTGGCACGGGGTTTGATCCGCTTGGCTGGCAGTGGATGTCGCTCATCGCGCTCGTCGGCTTCTTCCTCGTCTTCGCGGCGCGTCCGGCGCCCGCCCGAGCCGCGCTCGTGGGTTTTCTCTTCGGACTCGGCTGGTTCGTGCCGGGACTCTCCTGGACGATGAACTCCATTGCGGTCTACGGGCGCCTGCCCTGGGCCGTTGCGGCGCTTGCGCTTTTTGTACTGGGCGCCGTCCTTTCTCTCTTTCCCGCCTTCGCCTGCTGGATTGCGAAGAAAATCGGCGGCGGAAGGCTCGCCACCGAGCTGCCCGCGCTCGCAGGCGTCTGGACCCTTGCGGAATGGCTCAGGGGCGACGCGCTCGCCAATTTCGGCTGGCTCATGCCGGGGTACGCCGTCATCGACACGCCGCTTGCGGGCTGGGCCCCGTTGGGCGGCATCTACGCGGTCACGCTCGCACAGCTTCTCTTCGCGGCGCTCGTCGCCGTCGCGCTCAGCTGTCGCCTTGCCTGGCTTGCGGTGCCCGTCATCGGTGCAGCGCTCATTGCTGGCACGGGGCAGGTCTCCCGACAGCACGCCTGGTCGGAGCCGTCCTCCACGGTGGACGTGCGCATCATTCAGCCCGCGCTGCCCGTGGTCGACGCCTATACGCGCGCCAATCCCGCACAGCGCATCGAGGCGCTCTTTCCCGCCGCCTTCAAGCCGTGGCCCGCATCCGACAGGCCCCGACTGCTGCTGACGCCCGAGGGCATCGTGAACGTGCCCGTGAGCCGTCTCGGCAGGGAGGCGGCAGGCAGGCTCGTGCTCCTTCAGGAGAAGACCGAGGCAAGGGTGCTCTTCAATGGCTTCCGCAAGGACGGTCCGCGCTTCTTCAACACCTCCTTCGTTCTGGACGAGGGGCAGATCGCCTACAGGCTCGACAAGCGTGAGCTCGTGCCCTTCGGCGAATACGTGCCTGCAGGCTTCCACTGGTTCGTCGAGATGATCGGCATTCCGATGTCGGACCTGATGCGGGGCGACGCCGTGCAGCCGCTCCTGTCGCTCGGAGGGGCCGATGCGGGCATTCTCATCTGCTACGAAAACCTCTACGGCAGCGTGGTCCGCACCTTCTGGCAGTCCCGCTCGCCCGACTTCCTCATCGTGACGTCCAACCTCGGCTGGTTCGGACGCTCCGTGCTCGGACAGCACCTCACGATGAGCCGCATGCGCGCGATGGAAAGCGCAAGGCCGCTGGTGAGCGTGAGCAACACGGGCATGAGCGCCCTCGTCAATTCGAGGGGCGAGATCGCGGCCATGCTCAGGACCGATGGTCCCGATGCCGCGACCATGCCGCTTCTGGGCGCCACGGGCTCGCCCACGCCCTATGTGAGGCTCGGCAGCTGGCCCGCGCTGCTCGCATCGCTCGTTCTGGCGCTCTGCGCCGTGCTCGTCCGCTTAGGGACAGCCAGAATCCGAGCGGGCAAGGTAAAGGGCTTATAATTAAATCCTTGAGCTCCCGTTTCCGTCAGGAAAGGGAGGGCTCCCTCATTTTTTGAATCAACAGGCGCCGACAAGAATCGGCGGCATAGAGAATGATTACCTTTCAGGAAGTAATCCTGCGCCTGCAGGAATATTGGAACCGCCAGGGCTGTGCTTTGCTGCAACCGATCGACTTGGAAGTCGGTGCCGGCACGTCCCATACTGCGACCTTTCTGCGGGCTCTGGGGCCGGAACCCTGGCGTGCCGCCTACGTTCAGCCCTCGCGTCGTCCGAAGGACGCCCGCTATGGTGAAAATCCGAACCGCCTCCACCAGCACCACCAGTTCCAGGTCGTGCTGAAGCCGGCTCCGACGAACATCGTCGACCTCTATCTGGGCAGCCTTCGCGCGCTCGGCATCGACACGGAAGTCAACGACATCCGCTTCGTCGAGGACAACTGGGAAAACCCGACGCTCGGCGCCTGGGGTCTCGGCTGGGAAATCTGGATGAACGGCATGGAAGTGACGCAGTTCACGTACTTCCAGCAGGTGGGCGGCCTTGAATGCAAGCCGATCACCGGCGAAATCACGTACGGTCTCGAGCGCCTGACGATGTATCTGCAGAACTGCGACAACGTCTTCGACCTCGTCTTCACGACGTGGACCGATCCGGACGGCACGGAACGCAAGCTCACCTACGGCGACGTCTTCCATCAGAACGAAGTCGAACAGTCCGTCTACAACTTCGAGGCCAGCGACTGCGAGAAGCTTCTCAAGCAGTTCGACTACTTCGAAAGCGAAGCCAAGCGCCTGATGGACCTGAACCTGGCCCTGCCCGCCTACGAAATGGTGCTCAAGGCTGGCCACACCTTCAATCTGCTTGACGCCCACGGCGCCATCTCCGTGACCGAACGCGCCGCCTACATCGCCCGCATTCGCAACATCTCCCGCTCTGTGGCCCAGAGCTACTACGATTCCCGTGAACGTCTGGGCTTCCCGATGCTCGCCAAGTCCGCGGAATAATGCGAGTGGAGGAAAAGAAGAAAATGACGAATTTGCTCGTTGAACTGCAAACCGAAGAACTCCCGCCGAAGGCCCTCGAAAAGCTTTCCGAAGCTTTCGCCGCCGGCGTCGAACAGCATCTTAGGAACCGCGGCTTCCTCGCCGAAGGATCCGTCACCACGGCCTACGGCTCTCCGCGCCGCCTCGCCGTGCACATCTCGAACGTGCTTGAAAAGAGCCCCGACGAAGCCTTCACGCAGAAGCTCGTCCCGGTGCGCGTCGGCCTTGCCGCCGACGGCTCCGCCACGCCGGCTCTCGTCAAGAAGATGAACGCCCTGGGCATCACGTGCGACGTCGCCGAGCTCAAGCGCGTCAACGACGGCAAGAATGAACAGCTCGTCTTTGAAGGCGTCCGTCCGGGCATCGTGCTCGCCGAAGGCCTCCAGACCGCTCTCGATGCCGCCGTCAAGAACCTCCCGATTCCGAAGGTCATGACCTACCAGCTCGCCGACGGCGAGACGACGGTCGCCTTCGTCCGTCCGGTCAAGCATCTCACCGCCCTCTACGGCGAACAGATCGTTCCGGTCAAGCTCTTCGGTCTCAACGCAGGCCGCATCACGCGCGGCCACCGCTTCCACACGACGGAACCGGTCACGCTCTCCTGCGCCGACGCCTATGACGCCGAGCTCAAGGCCGCCAAGGTCATGCCCTGCTACGCCGAGCGCCGCGAACTCCTTCGCAAGCTCCTCACGGAGCGCGCCGCCCAGATCGGCGGCACGGTCATCATGCCGGAAGACCTTCTCAACGAAGTGACCGCCCTGACCGAATGGCCGATCATCTATGAAAGCTCGTTCGAAGAAGAGTTCCTCGCCGTTCCGGAAGAGTGCCTCATCCTCACGATGCAGCTCAACCAGAAGTACTTCGCGCTTCGCGACGCCGAAGGCCGCCTGATGAACCGCTTCCTCCTCGTCTCCCAGCTTGAGGCCAAGGACGGCGGCGCCGCCATTTCTTCGGGCAATGCCCGCGTCGTGCGCGCCCGTCTTGCCGACGCCAAGTTCTTCTACGATCAGGACCGTCAGGAAAAGCTTGAGACCCGCGTTGACGGCCTCAAGCACGTCGTCTACCACAACAAGCTCGGCAGCCAGGCCGAACGCATGCTCCGCGTCAAGACGATGGCCGGCCTCTTCGCCGACCTGATCGGCGCCGACCGCGCCAAGGCCGAACGCGCCGCCATGCTCGCCAAGGCCGACCTCCGCACGCTGATGGTCGGCGAGTTCCCCGAACTCCAGGGCATCATGGGCGAGTACTACGCCAAGTATGACGGCGAAGCAGAGGAAGTGGCGCTTGCCATCCGCGAGCACTACCAGCCGCGCTACGCCGGCGACGCCCTGCCGTCCACTCCGGTGAGCCTCGCCACGGCCCTCGCCGACAAGATGGAGACCCTGATCGGCCTCTTCGGCATCGGCCAGATGCCGACCGGCGAAAAGGACCCGTTCGCGCTTCGCCGCCACGCCCTCGGCGTGTTGCGCATGCTCATCGAAAAGGCCCTGCCTGTCAGCCTCAACACGCTGATCGATGCCGCCTGGGAGGCTGAAAAGGCTGTTCCGGGCGTGACGGACCACCGTGAAGAGCTTCGCCAGTTCTTCCAGGACCGCCTGCGCGTCATGCTCCGCGATGCCGGCTACACCACGCTCGAAGTGGACGCCGTCCTCGCCCTGAATCCGGAAAAGCTCGACGAGCTTCCGAAGCGCCTCGCCGCCGTCCGCGCCTTCATGGCGCTGCCGGAAGCCGAAGCCCTGACCGCCGCCAACAAGCGCATCGGCAACATCCTCAAGAAGATCGAGGGCGAAGTCCCGACGGTCGTCAACGAGGTCCTTCTTGCCGAAGACGCTGAAAAGCAGCTCTTCGCCGCCATCAACGACGTCGAACCCAAGGCCCTTCAGCACTTCGCCGCCGGCGAATACGAGCAGATGCTCGCGACACTTGCCGTTCTTCGCGGCCCGGTCGACAGCTTCTTCGACAACGTCATGGTCAACGCCGAGGATCCGGCCCTGCGCGCCACGCGTCAGGCCCTTCTGAAGCGTCTCTACGACGTCATGAACAAGGTTGCTGAAATCGCCCGCCTCGCCAAGTAAGCGACGTGCGCCGAAACGGCCCTTTCGAGGGCCGTTCAACAGGGATCCAAAACGGTATGATTTCGTTTTGGATCCTTTTTTTATCCGGCTCTGCAGGCCGGACATTCCAACATGAATCTTCTTCGAGGCTGGCTCTTCTACATCGTCCTGAGCTTTTCGATTCTGGTCCTTGCGGTCTGCGTGCTCTGCACGACGCCCTTTGCGAGCGTGAAGTGGCGCTATGAGGCCATCTGCCGTCCGTGGGCGAAGTTCGTGCTCGCACTGCTTCGCGTCATCTGCGGCATCAGGCTCGAGATGAAGGGCATGGAGAACCTTCCGCCCGCCGACACGCAGGCGGTCGTGCTGATGAAGCACCAGTCCGCCTGGGATCCGTTCTGGCTCGGCGCCTATCTTCCCGCGCCCGCCTGCTTCATCTACAAGCGCTCGATCAACTGGATTCCGGTCCTCGGCTGGGTGGTCTGCGCCATGGACATGCTGGCGATCGACCGCAGCAAGGGCCGCTCCGCCTTCGAGGCCTTCATGAAGAAGGGCCCCGTGAAGCTCCGCGAGGGCTTCTGGATCAGTCTCTTCCCCGAAGGCACCCGCGTGCCGCCGGGAGAGCGCGTGCGCTACAAGACGGGCGGCGCCCGCTTCGCATGCCAGAGCGGGACGCCCATCGTGCCCGTCTGCCACAATGCAGGCCACTGCTGGCCCAAGAACTCCATCGCCAAGCAACCCGGCACGATCACCGTGAGCGTCGGCCCCGTCATCGAGACGAAGGGCAGGGATCCGCATGAGGTGACGGCCGAAGTCGAAAAATGGATTGAAGATGAGCTTGAACGAATTGATGCCTGAAGCCGGCAGGGGGCTGTCTCTTCGATTGACGTCGCACCAGAGGGCCGTGACGGCGGAAGACGGCGAGCGCATCGAATATCTGTTCCAGCCCTCCCGACGCCACAGGACCCGCGTCATCCTGAGCTACGATGGCAGGCAGGACAAGCCCGTGGTGACGGTTCCGTACCGCTATGCCGGTCCGCAGATGCTGAGCGATGAATTCGTTCTTCAGCGGTGCGATGAAATCATTCTTCAGAAGAGGGAGTACGTCAGGTGGATGCGGGCGCAGACGCATGCAGTTCTGGACGCTGCGTACTGCATTGCAGGCGGCAGCGGGTACATTCTCTACCGCGGCAGGAAGACGGCCGTTGCGGTCGACGCGACGGCGAAGACTTCGTACGTCGACGTGACGGGAGACGACGCCGTCATTCGTCTGGCGCTGCCGCAGACATGCTCGAGGAAGGAGGTCGACAGGGCGTTGCTAGCCCTTTTCAAGGCGCAGGCCAAAACGGTGCTGGGCGACCTGATGGAGGCCTATCGCAGCAGTGCGCGCCACTGGCCCGCGTCGTGGAGTCTCTCAAGCGCGAGGATGAGATGGGGATGCTGTACGACGAGGAATACGATCAGGCTCTGTTGGAGGCTGATCTTCCTTGATGATGCGGTCGCCTCCTACGTGATCGCGCACGAGCTTGCGCATCTCGAGCATTTCAATCACTCGAAGGCCTTCTGGAAGGAGGTGGAGAGGCTTTGCCCGGACTGGCGGGTACAGCTCGCCAAACTCAACGCGGCGAAGGTGCTGCCCGAACTGGAGGAGGTCGGGCAGTGAGGCTCAGACGGCGTCGGCGTGATGCGGCAGATTGGCCGCCTCGCGTGCCAGTCGCACGAAGGCCGCCACGTCGAGCGTTTCGGCGCGTGCGGCGGGATTGACGCCCGCGCGTTTGATCGCGGCGTCATCCATGAGGGTGGAGAGCGCGTTGCGCAGCGTCTTGCGGCGCTGCTGGAAGGCGAGCGCGACCACTTGGGAGAAGATCTCCATATCGACTTCGGGAAGCGACTCGACGGGGCGCGGCACCATGCGTACGATCGAGGACGTGACCTTGGGCGGCGGCACGAAGGCGCCGGGCGGCACGTCGAAGAGCTTGTGCATGACGTAGCGGTACTGGAGCATCACGCTCAGACGGCCGTAAGTCTTGCTGCCGGGTTCGGCGACCATGCGGTCGACCACTTCACGCTGGAGCATGAAGTGCTGGTCGATGACGCGGTCCGCAGCGCTCATGAGCGCGAAGAGGAGCGGCGAGGAGATGTTGTAGGGCAGGTTGCCGATGATGCGCAGGCGGCGGCCCTCAAGGACGGTCGTCCAGTCGAGTTTCAGGGCGTCGGCCTCGATGAGCGTGAGCTCCTCGGGGGAGAACTGCTCGCGCAGAAACTGGGCGAGGTCGCGGTCGATCTCGACGGCGGCTTCGTGGCCTGCGCAGGCGATGACTTCGCGCGTGAGCGCGGCCTGGCCCGGGCCGATTTCAATGAGAGCGTCGCCCGGCTTCGGGTCGATGCCGCGCACGATGCGCTCGATCCAGTGGCGGTCATGAAGGAAGTTCTGACCGAAGCGTTTGCGGGCCTTGTGCCCTTCAAGCCATTCTTGTTTCACGGTTCTTCGATAAAAAGTGTGCTAATCGGAGGGCGGAGATCATGCTCGTGTCGTCCGCCTTGCCCTGTCCTGCGATGTCGAGCGCAGTGCCGTGGTCGACCGAGGTCCTGATGTAGGGAAGCCCGAGCGTCACGTTGACGCCCTCGGCGAAGCCCACGTGCTTGAGGACGGGAAGTCCCTGATCATGGTACATGCAGAGCACGGCGTCGTAGCGGTCCCAGTGGCCGGGCACGAAGGCCGTGTCGGCGGGCACGGGACCGTCGGCGTGAATGCCGCGGCTGCGCGCTCTTTCCAGAGCGGGCGTGATCGTGTTGATTTCCTCGTGGCCCATGTGGCCATTTTCACCTGCGTGCGGGTTGAGGCCCGTGACGAGGATGCGGGGCTCGGCCAGACCGTAGTCGCGTGCGAGCGCCGTGTTGAGCGTGTCGAGCACCTCGTCGAGCAGCTCGCCCGTGATGGCCTCGGAAAGCCTGGCGATCGGCAGGTGAGTGGTGGCGAGGGCCACCTTCATCGCGTCCGTGCGGGCGTTCGACGTGAGCATCATGACGACGCGCCTGACGCCGCAGAGATCCTGGAAGAAGAGTAAAACCGCTGCGAAATTTCGCAGATTTTGCGGCAAAAATGCGGCAGGCACAAAACCCTGCCGCATTTTTTCAGCCTATTTTCAGCTGATTGTGGTATACTGTATCTATAAATTGAAGAAAGCCGAAGGAGATTTGCCGGTGAATATCCTGATTGTAGCGGACGAACCCCGCTTGGCCGATGTGGTATATACCGGAACAGATGGGCTGGATTATGCCCAGAACGGCAGCGGAACCGGGCTGGGGCTGGCGATTGCACAAAGCATCTGCCAGGCACACCACGCCGCTATCCGGGCGGAATCCGGGCAGGATGGCACGACATTCCGGGTAGAAATCAGGAAAGAGTAAGGTGAACACCATGGAAATTGAACGCAAATGGATGGTGCAGGGCTGGCCCCGGGGGCTTCCCCTGCTGGAAACTTACCGCATGGACCAAGGGTACATCAGCGTGCGCCCCACAGTGCGCATCCGGCGCGAAGCATTGCAGGGCGGCCGCACCGCGCTGGTACTCTGCTTTAAGGGCGCACCGGACAAAACCGGCCTGATGCGGGAAGAGATAGAAACCGAGATCACGCCGGAGCTGTTTGAAAAGCTGGAACGCCTGATCGGCAAACCGCTGATTGCCAAGGAGCGCCGCACCTATGCCCTGAAGAACGGCCTGAAGCTGGAAGTGAACGATGT
>OGPQ01001122.1_pt1 | contig 19837 bp, 14 predicted proteins | sample 1552971 | NCBI WGS metagenome assembly OGPQ01 (sample SAMEA2580232, study PRJEB22360) | human gut metagenome | biome: human gut; feature: human-associated habitat; material: faeces | place: Denmark | collected 2008/2010 | reverse complement strand
GGAGCCGTTTAGACATATCCGAGAACTGATTATCCTCCAAAGTCAACAGGCGGATTTCTATCTTATATTTTGACAGGATACGCGTCTTGACACACTCGATCTTTTCCATAAATTCCTTATGGTCATAGTTACGTCGCAGACGTTTCACTTCTACAATCAATGCTTTCTTATCCCCGGCAAAAAGGCCGATTATATCTATTTCATCCGTTTCCTTACCTTTCTTGCGTTCCCACCACGAACCGATGGCTGAATACTGTTGACTCTCCATCATCTTTAAACGGAAATACTTTTCAAACAACGGTTCTTTATATCCCTCAAAGATCTTATACATCATTGAAAATACCGATCCCATTAAAATTAGATTGAGATGGGTCTGCTTCCTATATTGGTTCCATAGGTTCTGCACATCGCTATAGACCGATGGATTGACGTATTCAAATCCCTGAAACTCATCAATGATGAGATTAAATTTGCGTGTCTTTGCCAATTCCATCACCATCTGGAACAATGAACGAAAACTCTTAATCTCAGGTGGTACATAAGTTCCCAGCCCAGAAGAAATAAGTAGGCTGAACTCTTCACATAACGCGGTTTCATTTTTCCGGCTGACAAAAAGATATACAGTAGACGCCTCTCCCTTGATAGCCTCAACTGCAAGGGAAGTCTTACCGATACGCCGCCGGCCAGTAATAACCGTCATTCTTGAATAACTATCAAACGAGAGCCTCTGTATACGTTGCAGCTTCTTTATTTCAGATGTCCGATTATAAAATTTCATAAGATTTAATTTTGTAACCATTGTAATAATTACGGTGGTTACAAAAACAGTGAATTTTGTCGAATTGTCAAAATCAGTACTTGTTGATTATAGATTCAATCTATATCGGATAACTTTTAACAAAGATTGCAAATAATGAAATTAAAATATATTTTTGCTTTGTTATTGACAAATATCTAATTTGTTAACTATGAAATAAACGGACGTTTTTTTTGACGATAAAATCGTCAAAAAATGAAGAATAAAAATGAAAAATGAAAAATAACTGAAGGCTTTGTTTTAAGTGAAAAATGATTGCCCTAAAAAATAAAAAAATGGGAGGAGATGAATAAATTAAAATATTGATAATATGCACCTTAAAACAAGACAGTGATTTTAAATTTGCTTTATCCGAAAAGTTATTACCAATCGGTAATCTGAAAAATATTTGCCGAAAACAAGGATTTTATAAACGTTATGAACTTTGTAAATTTTTAACAAAAAAAACGTCCGTTTTAATTGGAAATAAAAATTAAGAAATATGAGATTTCAGTTTAAGGGAAAAAGAAAACATAAAGATTTATGGATTGTGATTATTATCATAACCATCCTGCTATTATATACCTATTATGAAGCGAACTTCGGAAAAAAAGAAGATTACAACAAAGCGAATCCTTATCTTCATGTTTAGTAAATGCTCCCCTTCCAAACCAGACTTCCCCTTTATCAGGCCAATTTCCGAATGATTCGGGCAGGACTTCCTCCTACCATTGAATCGTCGGGCACATCTTTAGTTACTACAGCCCCTGCTGCAACGATACAACGGTCCCCGATCGTCACCCCGGGACAAATCACAGCTCCTCCTCCTATCCAACAATCATCGCCGATTGTAATGGGCTCGCCATGTTCGGCTCCTGTTGCGCGTTCCCGATAATCGATCGGGTGCATCGGAGCATACAATTGTACATTCGGGCCGATCAGTATATTTTTCCCTAAATAAATCCGGGCCGTATCGAGAATCGTACAGTTATAATTAATAAAACCATTCTCACCTCCGTAAATATTGAAGCCGAAATCACACCAAAAAGGAGCCTGTATCACTAAAGAAGGATGGGCATTCGGTAAAAACTTACGAAGTAACTCACCTCCTTGAGTATAATCCCGGAAATAAGTCCGGTTATATTCTTCCACCCATTTCAAACAGTCACGGTGCAACTCCATTAACTCCGGGTCGAAAGCATAATAAGTCTCCCCTGCCTGCATTTTCTCTTTTTCTGTCTTCATATTACGATTTAATTAAAAAGCCGCTTTCCAGCGGCTTTATTACTATTCTAAATAAGTATATCCATACAAACCGGAGCGGTAATTGGATAAGAATTCCCTTCCCTCTTCAGGAGAAATGATCCCTTTTTTGACAGAAGTCGCCCCCCATACTTCAACGGTACGAGCCATCCGTTTGGGAGTAAATTGCACATACTCGAGTACGTCAGCAACTGTTTCTCCTTCAATAATTTTATCGATCACATATTCACCGTTTTTCACTTTGATATGCACAGCATTGGTATCACCGAACAAATTATGCATATCTCCCAAAATCTCCTGATAAGCACCGACCAGGAACACAGCCACATAGTAAGGTTCCGTTTTCTTCAGTGTATGCACAGGCAGATAATGAGCCACGTTACGGGTAGAAATAAAATTAGCAATCTTACCGTCCGAGTCACAAGTAATATCCTGCAAAGTAGCCGAACGTTCCGGTTTCTCATCCAATCGCTGGATAGGCATGATCGGGAATATCTGGTCAATCGCCCAAGAGTCGGGAAGCGACTGGAAGAGCGAGAAATTACAGAAATATTTATCGGCAAGCAACTTAGACAGTCCGCGGAATTCATCAGGCGCATGCTTCAAACCGCCGGCAATCTGATTAATCTCACGTGTAATAGACCAATACAGACGCTCGATTTGTGCACGGGTTTTCAGATCTACGATTCCATGACTGAACAAGTCCAGCGCTTCCTCTCTGATCTGCTGCGCATCGTGCCATGCTTCCAACATCTTATTCTGATTCAGCGAATCCCAGATTCCATATAACTCCTGCACCAATTCGTGTGCATCCGGAGCAATTTCCTCCTCGTCATCCCATTCGGGCAATGTAGCGGTTTCAAGTACCTCAAAGATAAGAACAGAATGATGTGCCGTCAATGCGCGTCCACTCTCCGTTATGATATTCGGGTGTGGGATACCATTTTTATCGCTCACGTCCACCAAAGTAGAAATAGAGTCGTTTACATATTCCTGGATGGAATAATTCACGCTGCCTTCGCTATTGGACGAACGGGTTCCGTCATAATCCACTCCGAGTCCACCGCCAATATCTACAAATTCCACATTGAATCCCATCGAGTGCAACTGCACGTAGAACTGTGAAGCCTCACGCAAAGCCGTTTTGATACGACGTATCTTTGTCACCTGACTGCCGATATGGAAATGAATCAATTTCAAACAATCCTTCATCCCTTTGCTCTCCAGGAAGTCGAGCGCTTCGAGAAGTTCACTGGAAGTCAAGCCGAATTTGCTGGCATCACCTCCAGACTCTTCCCACTTTCCGCTACCGGAAGAAGCGAGTTTGATACGTATACCGATGTTAGGCTGCACATTCAGCTGTTTTGCCATCTTTGCAATCAGCTTCAGTTCGTTCATCTTCTCTACAACGAGGAAGATACGTTTACCCATTTTCTGGGCAAGCAAAGCCAGTTCGATGTAACTTTCGTCTTTATATCCGTTACAGACAATCAATGAGTCAGAATCCGTATTGACCGCAATCACTGCATGGAGTTCCGGTTTGGAACCGGCTTCCAGTCCGAGATTGAACTTCTTTCCGTGGCTGATAATCTCTTCCACCACCGGGCGCATTTGGTTGACCTTAATCGGATAAATTATAAAGTTCTCGGCTTTATAACCATACTCTTCGGCCGCTTGTTTAAAGCAGGAAGACATCTTTTCAATACGGTTGTCCAAAATATCCGGAAAACGTATCAACATGGGAGATGCCACATCACGCAATTGCAACTCATCGACCAGTTCTTTCAGATCGACAGACACTCCGTTCTTACGAGGTGTAACAACAACATGACCTTTGTCATTAATACCAAAGTACGAGGTACCCCAACCTGTGATGTTGTAGAGTTCCTCAGAATCTTCAATACGCCACTTTCTCATTTTCTGTTATTCAGTGTTTTTAGTAAATAATTGGACGGCAAAAATACGGATTAATCTACATGTTGGCAATTAATTAGACATTAAATCTTTCAAACGGTCCAGATAACCACTATTTCCGTTACGGGCGTCATAGCGATGTGCCAGCTCCTCTGCCTGTTGATAGAAATAATTGCGAAGTTCGTTTACCTGATAAATTCCATCCGGACGATAAAGAGGAAACTCTTCCGGCAAAGACAACGAGACTTCCGGACGAGTTTCATACTTCAAAGCCTCTACCATATCACAGGAGAAACGATAACTCTTCAACGTATTCGTACGCAAACTCCAACCGATACACCGTTCGACATATTCCCAAGCCCTTTCCGGCTTCGTCATCATATAATAGGCAATAAACAATCCCAGATAGAGCAAAAGATATTCATCCTTCTCCCTTCCTACCAACGCTTCTTCGGCACGTGCACACATATCAGCGGCAATTTCCGGTTTACCTGCTTTCTGCGCATAATAAGAAAGTTTCAAGTAGGCCCGCAGATTAGCCTCATAACAAGTGACCTGCTTATTAATCAACGGTTGCGCGCGGCTGTAAGCCTCATCAAACTGTCCTGTTTCCAGATAATAATCCAGCATAAAGTTCAATTCACAAGCCTCACACGACTGATCGTCTATCTTCTCATTCAACATTTTATCAATGTATTCTTTCGCCTTGTCATACTGCCGCATCCAGACACATTCCACAGACCAGCGGTGAAAATAACTCCGCAAAGAATATCCGTTCCGGAGGATACGGGTTTTATAATCCTCCCCGACTGCCTGCACCTGTTCCATCGGAATCTCCGGAAGATCGAACGTACAAGCCCATATCCACTTATATTTCCACAACAAGTCATCTTCCTTGATCACATCCTTGTGATTCTCGTAATCATCCAGAATTTTAGAGAACACGGTAATCTCTTCAGCATCCGCCGAAAGAAGATTCAGTTCATAAATAAGATCCAGTCTCAACTCCGTAGCCCATTCCACATCTTCGTTCTCATCGGCGATGCGGATAGCCTCTTTCAATAGATTGGCTTTTTCGCGGGGATGCAGGTTGTTATTCTGTGTCTGCAACAGCAATTTTTGTATTTCAAGTGTGTATCTCATACTCTTTTTTTAATTCAGGAAATTTATAAAATCATTCATTTTCGAAGTCATCAGTTCACTTAGCGAATGGTTGAAAAGCTCCATTTCTTCGCTGTTCACCGGATATTTACCTTGCAGAAGCGATTGTACATACAATATATGCACCACATGCTGAAACAGTTTATTGTCTCCTTGTATTTGCAATAAGGTCTGCACCATTTCATTATCCGCATTGAAAGTGAGTGTCGGCGGAATCTGCTTTGTAGTATTCACGGCCCCCAGTACAACTGCCAACGGATTATTAGCACTTTTAGCAGCATTCTCCTTTTCCTCCGCCACAAAAATAACCGGAATATCCACCGGAGTAAAATGCTTCAGACGACAGATACAACCAAACCGCTTCAACAACTCGTTCGCTTTCACCTCAAAAGCCTGAAACTCCTGGTTCGCCTCCACTTCACCAAACTGCTCCAGCAACCGTGAAGGAGATATTTCATCCAAAGTAAGTTCCGGATTCAGACGGACATACTTTTTCAACAAAGTTTCATCAAACGTATAAGCAGCATTCACGACCAGCCAACCCTGTGCTCCGGCTATACGTCGTACTTGCCGGAAATCCTCCAGATTCTTGGTATAACATATCACATTGCTTGCCGAACGAATACTTCCAAAGCTACGCAAACCCTTATTGGTTTCAAAAGGAAGATAATCCATAAACAAACGAAGCAATTCATTATCCTCCGAAGCAATCGCCTTGATATGAAAGTGATGAACATCCAGAATCCGGTTGAACATGGCACGGTCATTCTGCACCAATCCCCGCAGATAATCCTTGATAGCCACCCCGATCTCTTTCCGGGCATCTTTCAGTTGGTCATTACTCACCAAAGACTCCCGGGAAGCGGTAGACAGCAACCCGTCCGCATTCACCAGACAACGGATAAAGAAAGCCCACGACGGCAACAGATTGCAATCATCCTCACTCAACAGCATACGTTTGAGATAGACCTTATGAGAGTTGCGCACTGAAAATTGTGTACGGAAAGGCAGGACATAAAGCACCCCTTCCACCTTGCCGCTTTCAGTATAGATCCGGAAAGCATCGAGAGCAGACGACTGAAACACTTTCGCCCCATAATCCAGCAACTCCTTACGGGTCGCCTTCGGGTCAAGCCATACAGGCGAAGGCGTATTTACCAACTCCTCTTCCCCCTGATAATGCAGATAGATAGGATACGGCAACACTTCTCCGTAACCGACCAGTATCTTCTTAAATGTTTCATATTCAAAAAGATGCATCCAATCTCCTTTCGGGTGCAATACTACCTGCGACCCGATGGGCCGTTCTTCGTCTGATAAAGTCAGCTGATACGTCCCATCCACTTTTCCACACCAGCAAACAGGCTGTCCGCCCATTGCAGAACGACTTTCTACGGTGATTTCATTAGTCACCACAAAACAAGATAACAATCCGATACCGAACCTTCCGATAAAATCGTCCGCATCGGGAGTATCCCGCTTTGAACTCTCCCCAATAACAGTCAGAAAGCGATAAACTTCCTCCTCTTTCAGTCCGATACCATTATCCCGAAATACCACTGTCTTGTTCTCATTCAGAAAGACATCGATGCGACCTTTATAATTCTCGTCAATATTGCGTAGTGCCGTGATGGCATCTACGCAATTCTGCAACAGTTCGCGAACAAAAGTATTCGGGTTACTATAAATGTGCTCTGATAACAGGGCAATCATACCTTTAAGATTGACCTGAAACAGATTATTCCCTTCTTTTTCCATGTTCCTCTTTTACTTCCTCCTCCTTCCGGTGATTTTAAGAGCTTTCTCATTGCCATTCTCTGCAGCCTTTTCGAACCACTCCATTGCAATTTCATCGTTTTCTTCCACGCCATTTCCTGTCAGATAGGCATTTCCAAGTTCAAATTGTGCTTTATCGTTGTTTTTCTCGGCAGCTTTCAGCAACCATTGCACTGCAGCTTCCGGATCAGGGTTACAACCTTCGCCATACATCATCATCTTGCCCAGATAATAAATTGCAGCGACATTCTCATTCCCCGCCGCATCCGTGAACCAGCGATAGGCCTCGGCATAATTCTGTTTCACACCTACTCCGTTATAATAGCAAAGTCCGGTACGATACATACTTGTCGTATTTCCATTATCCGCAGCCAGTGTATAATATTTAAAGGCTTCCGTTTCATTCTCTTCCACTCCGATACCCATTTCATAACAGATACCCAGTCCTTCACTATACCATTCATATTCGGCAGCTTTCTTGAAATAAGCAAAAGCCTTTTCCGACTCATTCAGGCTATCATAGTCATACAGATAATACTCACCCACACGCAGCATAGCCATCGGAATCTCATTAGCCACTGCCTTTTCATACCATTCCACTGCCGTTTTATTATCTTCCAGACAGGGACCGCAACCAAAGAAATAATAATCTCCCATCTTAAACTGAGCATAGCCATAATCCTGTTCGGCAGCCTTCATCATATATTCCACTGCCTTCTGTGGATTCTCTTCCACGCCATTACCATTCTCATAAGCCATCCCCAGTTCCGTCAGACAACGGGCTTCATTCTTTTCCGCCCCTTTACTAAACCATTCGAGTGCCTTATCCCAGTTTTCTTCCGTTCCGATACCTTCTCTATAACAACGTCCCAAAGCAAAGATCGCATCATTATCGTCCGCTTCAGCTGCCTTTGTATACCAGGCAAAAGCCTCTTCCGGTTTCACTTCACCAAGAACACCCTTTTCCATATAAAGACCTACACGGAACATCGCATAAGGATAACCCTGTTCGGCAGCCTTGCTAATCAGTTCAAATGACTTTTCATAATTCTTCTCCACTCCATCGCCATTCTCATATAAGAATGCCAGTTCCACAAGGGCAAAGCAAGCACCCAGTTCGGCCGCTTTTTCATAATATTCCCTTGATTTTACAGGGTCCTTCACACCGCTATATCCATTAGCCAGATAAAGAGCCACACGGCAATACCCATCGGCATTGTTCAGTGAAGCCGCTTTTTCATAAAACTCTAAAGCCTTCACATAATCCGGTTCTTCAGACAAAAAGCCACGTTCATACATCCAGCCCAAACGATAAGCTGCACTTCCCGAACCCAACTCAATGGCTTTCTCCAACAACTCTTTCGCGCGATTCATGTCTTCCGGCACCAAATCACCGTTGAAATAAATATTGGCCAGTCCTTCGATACCTTGTATATAATCATCCTCCACGCAACGGTTCAGACACATCAGTCCACGTTCCACGTTCTTATATTCATCATTATACAGGTAGATCAATGCCAGTTCATACGCACTGTAGGGTTCACAATAAAGCATGCCCTTTTCCAGCCATTCAATCGCCTTAGGCATATCCTGCCATTCCTCCTCCTGATAGTTATATCCCAGGAAATTGGCGGCAGACCACACACCGGCATGCCAGGCCTTTTCCCAAAGTTCAAAGCACAGTTCTTTCGGTTTATTCAGTTCCGGGTAACGGAAATAAAGCGTAGCCAGATTTTTAAGACTATAAAGATTGGGAACTATTTCCAGGGCTTTTTCGTAGTAAGCAGCTTCCTCTGCCACGTTACCTTCCGCTCTGTCGAGCGCATCTCCTAACGATGCATATACATGAGCACGCAAACGTTCACCTTCAGGCAGTTCGGCAAGCAGTTCATTCCGTATCTGTAATGCCTTTGCTTTATCCCCTGTAAATTCTTCGGCAAAAGCACGATAATGCTTTCCCCATAAAATAGCTTCGGGAGAAGTGAGAGCAGCAAAACGCCGTTCACCCTCTTCTTTATCTTGTTCACAATAGAATCCCATGTATCGCCAATAGGCAACAGTTGCTTCCGCTTCAGCCCAACCCATATCGGCAGCCTTCTCGTAGTATGGAAGCAAATAACTCATATCCCGCTTTCCATAACGGGCTTCGGAATATTGTGCCCCCTTCTGCGCCCATCCTGCACCGCTAAACTCTGCCACACGGTCGCATACCTGCATCACCTTTTCCCACCAGAATTCATATTCTTCCGCGTTGAGATCCACCTCTACGTTACAGTCAAAAGCACTGAATATCAGTTCAAAAAAATCTTCTGTTAATTTCTCGTCTTCTTTTGTGTCCAAAGCATATTCACATACAGCCAATGCTTCCCACCAGTTTTCCGCACTTAACAATGAAGCCGGTGTATACTGCGGAAACCATACCCTTGCAGGCTGTCCGGATGCTTTAATTTTAGCGGATAACTCCCCAAATTTCTCTTTTAAAGTTTTCATGATATAGAACTTTACCTTAATTTTGTGTTACTAGTCAATAAAAAATCTCATAACGAGTGCAAGGTACAAATATTGACCGAATGCACAAACAAGAGTCTCAAAAAAAACGAAGTTCCAACAAAAAGAGAACATTACAACTACCTGATTTCTGAATACAGTAAAATTCCTCCCAATAATCATTCATTATCAGGCACAAATTACACACATTCCACAGCTTTCCAAATGACGATTACACAAAATATAACGACTGTTACTTCTACAATCCCAAAAGTTGTCGCAAACATTGCACCGATGTTTCAATCTGCCAACGATCTTCCAATTCGTCTGCATTAAAGATATATTGTGCCTGATGATAAAAAGGAGCACGCTTCTCGAGTGCCTGAACAATGAACGCTTTCAGTTCTTCATCCTCTTTACCCTGAAGAATAGGACGTTGTTGTTTAGCCACACGCAAGCGCCTGAACAACACATCCGGATGCACCTCCAGAAAAACAGTCTTTCCGGTCCGGTTCATAAAATCCATATTATCATAAAAACAAGGCGCTCCACCCCCCGTCGAAATTACCACATTCTCAAACTCGGCTACTTCATGGAGCATATTTCTCTCCAGCTCCCTGAATCCTGTTTCGCCTCGTTCAATAAATAATTCTCCAACGGTTTTGTGAAAACGCTCTTCAATATACCAGTCCAGATCGATGAACGGTATATTCATATATCGGGCAAAAGCCTTACCCAACGTCGTTTTTCCGGCACCCATATAGCCGGTAAGGAAGATACGAACCATAAATGATTAATTTTGCTCACAAAATTAATCATTTAATGAAGAATGAAGAATGAAGAATAAAGAATTTTAGCCATTATGCCATCCAATTCTTCATTATTCATTCTTCATTCCCGATTTATTTAAAGATTCTCACCCGTTCTTCAAGCGGCTGGAATTCTTTTTCACCCGGTTTGCCGACAGGAAGTCCGAACGGCATTTCCGCAATCAAATGCCAATGTTCCGGCAAATCCCATGCACGGCGCACTTCTTCATCAATCAACGGGTTATAGTGTTGCAGCGATGCTCCGAAACCTACATCTTCGAGCATTACCCAGATAGCTAACTGGTGCATGGCAGAAGTCTGCAATGACCATCCCGGGAAATTCTCCTGATAAGACGGGAAAGCCTCCTGAAGTCCTTTCACCACTTTTTGATCCTCAAAGAACAGTACAGTTCCATAACCACAGGCAAAGGAATGATCTATCTTCTCTTCTGTCTTGACAAACGCTTCAGCCGGTACAATCCTCTTTAATGCGTCCTTCACAATCTGCCACAATTTCTTATGCGATTCTCCCAATAGAAGTACCACACGGGTAGATTGCGAATTGAATGCCGACGGCACATGGCGCACGGTCATATTAACGATACATTCGATCTCCTGATCGGATATAGGTGACTGATTAGTAATTGAATAGTAAGTTCGACGTTGTTTCAAAGCTTCACTAAAAGATCTTTCCATCATAGTTCCTTTCTTATTTTATATTCTTAAAACTCTCTTTTTTTTATAACAAGTAGCCCCCCTAACTTGTTCAGTTAGAGAATATATTTGTACCTTCGCAGCGTCAATTCATTGACTATCTAAAATTATCGTCAGAAAAAATGGCTAAACAGAAATTTTATGTAGTATGGGAAGGCGTCACCCCCGGAGTTTATACTTCCTGGACAGACTGCCAGCTTCAAATCAAAGGATATGAAGCTGCCAAATACAAATCATTTGACACGCGCGAAGAAGCGGAACGCGCGTTGACAATGTCTCCCTATGCTTATATCGGCAAGAATGCAAAGGCTAAATCAGGAGGTCCCAAACCTTCTTCGGATACTTTACCCTCTTGTGTGATCGACAATAGCCTGGCTGTCGATGCAGCCTGTAGCGGTAATCCGGGACCGATGGAATATCGCGGCGTACACATTGCCAGCCGTCAGGAGATTTTTCATTTCGGCCCGATGAAAGGCACGAATAATATCGGCGAGTTTCTAGCCATCGTACACGGGTTGGCGTTGTTGAAAAAGAAAGGTTTCGATATGCCCATTTACAGTGACAGCGCGAATGCCATCAGCTGGGTACGACAGAAGAAGTGCAAGACCAAGCTCCCCCGGACCCCGGAAACAGAAGAACTCTTTCTGTTGATTGAACGGGCAGAAAAATGGTTGCAGGGAAACACCTATACCACCCCTATTCTGAAATGGGAAACGAAAGAATGGGGAGAAATTCCGGCCGACTTCGGCAGAAAATAAAAGAACATAAATTTCAATATAAGATAAAGATGAAAACATTGACTTCAAACAAAGCTTTCTGGCTGTTACTAGTCATTTGCGTAGTTACTATCCTGCCTTTCCTCGGTTTATCGGAGTACCACACCAAAGGGGAGCCTCGCGAATCTATTGTCTCCTACTCCATGCTGGATAGCGGAAACTGGATTTTACCCAGAAACAACGGAGGAGAAATGGCTTACAAACCGCCTTTCTTCCACTGGAGCATAGCCGCTGTTTCGGCAGCAGTAAACGGAGGGCAAGTCACAGAAATGACCTCCCGCTTGCCGTCTGCCATCGCCCTGATCGCCATGACCCTCTGCGGCTTTCTGTTCTTTGCCAAAAGAAAAGGAGTGGAACTGGCGTTGTTGGCCGCCTTTATTACCCTGACTAATTTTGAGCTGCACCGGGCCGGAGCAAACTGCCGGGTGGATATGGTATTGACAGCACTCACCGTTGGCGCTCTGTATTGTCTCTACAAATGGTATGAGAAGGGACTCAAAGGTATTCCCTGGCTGGCCATTCTCCTGATGAGCTGCGGCACACTGACTAAAGGACCGGTAGGTACTATCATTCCATGTTTAGTGGTAGGCATCTTCTTGTTACTCCGGGGTGTCAACTTCTTCAAAGCATTCCTGTTACTTTCCGCCTGGGCCATTCTTTCACTCATCCTGCCTTTCTGCTGGTATGTCGCTGCTTACCAACAAGGTGGAGAAGAGTTCCTGGCATTAGTTATGGAAGAAAACTTCGGTCGTATGACTAATACCATGAGTTACAATTCATGCGTGAACCCCTGGCATTATAATTTTGTGACCCTATTTGCCGGATACGTTCCCTGGACACTGTTAGTCGTGCTCTCCCTGTTCAGCCTGACTTACCATAAATTCAGCATCCAACCGGCAGCCTGGTGGAAACGCTTCACCACATGGATAAAGAATATGGACCCGGTGGATTTATTCTCTTTCACCAGTATCGTTGTAATCTTCGTCTTCTACTGTATTCCGCAGAGCAAACGTAGTGTATATCTGATGCCGATCTATCCTTTCATTGCTTATTTCCTTGCCAAATATCTATTCTATCTGGTCAAGAAGCAATCTAAAGTCATCAAGGTATACGGAAGTATTCTTGCAGTAATCAGCCTGCTACTGTTCACCTGCTTCATCGTATTAAAATGCGGACTCATCCCTGAAACTATCTTCCAGGGTCGTCACGCGCAGGACAATATTAATTTCATGCGTGCAATACAGAATATCAGCGGAGCAGGGGCCTTATTCCTGATTGCCATTCCTACCATTCTCGGTATCTACTGGTGGTTCTATCAACGGAAAAATGCATTGAACAACCGTTTCCTATACGCTCTCGTTGTGCTTACAATGGGATTATACCTTGCATTGGACGGTGCTTATCAGCCGGCAGCATTAAATTCGAAGTCGGTCAAATTCATCGCTACAGAAATAGAAAAGGTTGCGCCGGAAAGCGAAGGAACGATGTACGAATTCATTGAAGAAAGTCTGCATGCAGCAGGTGACCCCGTACATTATTTCGAACTCAATTTCTATCTGCACAATCGTCTCGACAACTTCTATGAGAAACGTCCTTCGGAAGGTTTCTTGTTAATCGGCACGAATGATGCAGAGAAATATCTTCCCGAATTCGAGAAAGAAGGGTATCAGTTTGAGGAGGTATATGAATCCCCTAAACGAGTACTCCGGCAAATAGCCAAGATATACAAGTTCGTTAAAAACCAACAGCCTGAAAATACCGAAACGACTCCTATTGTTGAGTAAAAGGTATAGAATTAAGCGTTTTTCCATGCTTCACAAGGAACTCCGCCGATTGGAGCATGGAAAAACTATATTCTTTTAAAGGCAAAAAGCTATCATCCATCGGAACAGCATTCAATTTGCCGTTACCGATATCATAAGTAAGTTCCTGCTGAGTCTCGTAATTATAAAGGTAGAGTAACGTGTCATTGCGTCCCACCACCATATTGTCAGCAGTATAGAACATACAGGGACGTTCTTCCTTCAGCAAGTCCACTCCAAAATTATTCTGTAGATAATCAATATTCAACAGCCCTAATATTGTTGGCTGTATATCTACCTGACCGCCAAATGTAGTTTTCTCTTCCGGCTGAATACGGCTGGAGTAAATCATCAGTGGAATATGATTATAAGATTCCGGCAGTTCACATTCGGCGTCTCCCACCAGTTTGCCATGATCCCCTTCCAATACGAATATCGTATTATCAAACCAGGGTTGTTTACGCGCCTCTTCAAAGAACTGACGCAAAGCCCAATCCGCATACTCAACGATCTGCGTCTCCGGTTCACTTGTTTTCGGATGGAAGAAAGGAGGTATCACATACGGCGGATGATTACTGATGGACAGTAAAGTAGCAAAAAACGGTTGTCCGGTGGCAGCCCGCTGATTCAATACCGGAATTGCGTAGTCATACAAGAAATCATCCTGCACTCCAAAGCTATTCACAACCTTATCAGCCGGATAGTTTTCTTGTGAAAACACTTCATCATAGCCGTTCGTCCGGAAGAAAGCGTTCATATTATCATACTGCCCTTCATGCGTCATAAAGAAAAGGTTGTAATAGCCGTTTTCTTTCAGTACGGTAGGCAGTCCCGAATAGCGGGGAATGACAGAGCCTTTCATCAGGTTCCGTTTCATCATAGCCGGAAAAGAATACAAGGTGGCATACAAACCATGGTTCGTATGGATTCCTGCCGAATAGAAATTGCGGAAACTGATAGAACGGGTATACAGGCTATCCAGGAAAGGAGTCAAAGTCTCCGATTGCCCGAAATGCTTCATAAACTTGGCGGACATAGACTCCATCATAATCAAGACGACATTAGGACGGCGTTGTTGCACGCTATCCGCTTTTGCAGCATGCCTGTAAACAGCCAACGGGGAAACATTCGCATCTCCCGGACGGTTGAGCAGAGCTTGCGCCTTGGTGATGGCTTCCTGTTCATCCATCAGATGCAAATATTTATTTTCAGGCCTCATATCATCCATCACACTCGTCAGCAGGTTAAAAGTAGGACTTACTCCCAGTTGATTGAGAAAAGCATCCTGACAGAAATATGCCGCACTTACTTTGATCGGGTTATAGCCTGTACGCCCCCGGATTCCAAAGATGCAGAGTCCGATTAAGCAAGCACCGATCAGAACCGCCCCTCCTCGCTTCCAATAAGGAAACGGAGCGGAAATGGTAAGGCTACGATGATGGAAATAACGTGCCAGATAGATAAGCCAAACTACGAATCCGGCCAGAAAGAGAAGGAATAATCCGATGGACAGATAATAGGCACTTTCCCCCAATATCATTCCGGCGGTAGTTCCCGCATAACCGAACCATTCGAATATGGAAGAGTTGATATGTTTAAAGAAATAGGCAAAATAAGGAATGTCTGACGCACTGATTAAATAAACCAATCCATAAAAGACACTGAAAAAGATCGTAAAGAAACGGAACAACGCTTTCCCATAATAGTTGCAAACTCCACATACCACCGCAACTACCAGAGGCAACAGAAGTATGTAACAGCCTATCACATTGTCAAACCAGACACCATGCACAAAAGCAAGCATCGGAAGTGTCTTATCCGACAAGGCTTCAGAGGTCAACTGATGATAAGATGAGATAAAAAGTACCAGGCGAAACAGTCCTGCGATCAGTAAAGCCGAAACATGTATGGTAAGAATATATACAACAAGATTTAGAAAACGTTTCATAATAGCCTTTTCTTTTTATGAATTAAATGAAAGGGATTGAATAGTGTTATTTCCTCCCTTTATAGATATAAACGAAATGAAGAATCAGGAAATTGATAGGCACCACGATAATCATTACCAGTATCGGTGCAAGCAGTTCACCCGCCCCTATCCAGAGGAAGAGATTCAGTAAGCCGATCTCAAGCAGGTAATTAATCAGATGACTAAAACCAAAGCCGATCGCATTATGCGAGGATGGTCTGGAACGAAAGGTGAAGAAAGTAGTCAGGAAGTAGTTGCAGACAAATCCTACAGCATAACCAGCCGTAAAGGAGATATTGGCATTCGCAACCAACAAGACCAGGCAATATACGCCGTAATGAATGGCTGAAGATATAGTGCCGACAACTCCAAAACGAACAAACTGCCAGAACTTATCCCGCCAATCCGGGTGCTTCTCAAGTATAGCCTTACTTATTCTGATCATCGTACAACACTTCTTCCACATTATAGAGCGGACGACGTTTTACCTCTTTATAAATCTTGCCAATATACAGTCCGACAGCTCCTATGGATAATAAAACAACCCCGCCAACAAACCAGATAGACAACATCAAAGAGGCCCAGCCATGTTCCGCAGTACCCGAAATCAATGCGTAAAGAACATAGATTCCAATCAAAATACTGATAAAAACAAAGATACCTCCCAGATAAACAATTCCGTAAATGGGCTTTACCGAGAAAGAGGTTATCCCGTCCAAAGCCAGACTGAACATCTTTCTCACTGTATATTTGGAAGTTCCGGCTGTCCGTTCCCGAATCACATCATCTACCGTAGTAGAAGGGAAACCCAGCAACGGGATAATACCACGCAGATAGACATTGCGTTCCTGATAATGAGACAACTGTTCCAGCACTCTCCGGCTTAGAAAACGAAAATCCGCATGATTGTAGATAGTCTCCACTCCCATCCGGTGCTGTAATTTATAAAAGGCTGTTGCAGAAAGACGTTTCAACACGGGGTCTGCCTGACGAGATACTTTCACTCCATATACAACATCATATCCTTGCGTATAAGCATCGATCATCTCCTCAATCGCATTCAGATCATCCTGCAAATCGGCATCAATGGTAATAACGGCATCACTCCAGTCTTTAGCGGTCATCATACCGGCCATGATCGCATACTGATGTCCCACGTTCCGTGCCAGATTCATTCCTTTTATATAAGGATTCGTCCCGTGCAATTTCTTAATGATGCTCCATGTACGATCTTTGCTGCCATCATTCACAAAGAGCACAAAGCTGTCGGCACTGATCTTTTCTTTCGCCACCAACTCATCAAACAAGGCTGTCAAACGGGCGGCCGAATCTTCCAACACTTCCTCCTCATTATAGCAGGGGGATACAATAGCCAATTTTATCATTTTTCGTCCGGTTTATTTAGTTCAGCCAGTTTTATCTGTGCAAATTCCGAGTAAGTCATAAAAGCATATCCTTTTTCTTTCAGTTTGCGGATAAGCATATCCAAACGTTCTTCCATTCCTTTACCGGAATGATTGCGGATAATAAAAGGCATCTTAAATTCAGGATGTTCACCCAACGGGTAGAATTCCCACGGGTGGAAATAAGTCACAAAATATCCGTCATGCTTCAATACCCGGTTTACCAGGAGTTGATACAGCCACATCGGCAGATTATGACAAGACAACCAGAATAGCGGGAAGCGAATCCACGGAGTTACAGAAGCCGGGATTTGAAGTAACTTACCCGTCATAAAGCAGGTACGGGGCTCCGACAAATGCATATATCTTCCGGGGATAAATGCGGGATTCAATGAGGAGTTATATACATACCCCATCCGTTCAAGTTCCGTATCTGATACGGGGAACATACGCGGCTGGCGATAACCTTGTATCGTCCTGCCGGTAAGGCGTTCCAGAATTTCTTTTGAACGACTGACATCCGAAGCCTGTGGCTGCCAATGGTCACATCCATGCGCAGCAACTTCATGCCCTTCGTCCATAATGCGCCACATCACTTCCGGCGCATTTTCTGCAAAATTGCTTGTACAAAAGAAAGTAGCTTTCACCCCGTTTTTTTTCAGGCAGTCCAGTATCTTGTTCGTACCATAGACTGACACTTTCATTGCTTCATCCAGCGGAAAGTCTACACCATGCTCGCGAGGTACATCAAATTCTTCTGTATCAAAACTTAATAATATCATTGCAATATCAAGAATTACAACTGCTGCATATCATGCAGACGTTTATAGTAACCGTTTAACTCAATGAGTTCTTCATGCTTACCACGTTCCACAATCTCACCCTCATACAGTACACAGATTTCATCTGCATTCTTAATCGTAGAAAGACGGTGGGCAATAGCAATCGTCGTACGTGTTTTCATCAAACGTTCCAACGCTTCCTGTACAAGACGTTCTGATTCGGTATCCAAAGCAGAAGTAGCCTCATCAAGAATCAGAATCGGAGGATTCTTCAAAATAGCACGCGCAATACTGATACGCTGACGCTGACCACCGGACAATTTTCCGCCACGGTCACCGATATTCATATTATATCCTTCCGGTTTCTCCATAATGAAATCATGCGCATTGGCAATCTTCGCCGCCTCTACTACTTGTTCCATTGTCGCATTCTCCACACCAAAAGCAATGTTATTGAAGAATGTATCATTAAACAGAATAGCCTCCTGGTTTACATTACCAATCAAACTGCGCAAATCTGCAATACGTACATCACGAATACTTGTTCCGTCAATGGTAATATCACCTTCCTGCACATCGTGGTAACGCGGCAACAAATCGACTAATGTAGATTTACCGGATCCCGATTGACCAACCAGTGCGATTGTTTTTCCTTTGGGAACTGTCAGGTTTACATGCTTCAACACCTCTCTTTTACCATCATAGCTGAAAGAGATATCTTTAAATTCGATTCTATCATTCAAACCTTTCAACGGTTTCGGATTCGGAATTTCCTTAATCTTATTCTCTGCCTTCAGGATTTTGTCCACACGTTCCATGGAAGCCAACCCTTTCGGAATGTTGTATCCCGCTTTAGCAAAGTCTTTCAATGGATTGATTACACTATATAAGATAACCATATAGAAGATGAATGTAGGAGCATCGATGGTTGCATTCTTTCCTAAAATCAATGTACCTCCAAACCACAATACAGCTACAATCAGAATCGTTCCTAAGAACTCACTCATCGGATGAGCCATAGCCTGACGTATAGCAACCTTGTTTGTCGCATCCCGGAGCTCGTTGCTACATTTGGTGAAGCGGTTAATCATTTTATCTTCCGCAATAAAAGCCTTGATGATGCGCAAGCCTCCCAGTGTTTCTTCTAATTGTGACATCGTATCACTCCACTTAGCCTGTGCTTCCAGTGATTGACGTTTCAGTTTTCTTCCGACGACTCCCATCAACCAACCCATTCCCGGTAATACAATGATAGTAAAAAGAGTCAACTGCCAACTAACGGTGACCAATGTCACGAAATATATAATAATCAGGATTGGACTCTTCATCAACATATCCAACGAGCTGGTAATGGAGTTCTCCACTTCACCCACATCCCCGCTCATACGAGCGATAATATCTCCTTTTCTCTCTTCCGAGAAGAATGACATCGGCAGACGCATCACCTTGGCATACACCATAATACGGATATCACGCACCACTCCTGTACGCAACGGAATCATTACAGCCGAAGAAGCGAAATAACAACCGGTTTTAAACAATGTCATAATCATCAGGAACAGTCCCAAAAAGATAAGCGCCATAGTAGGTCCATTATCTATTATCATCTGACTGATATAATAATAGAAGTTATTCTTAGCAACATCGGCCAAATCACCACTTCCCCATTCCATAAAATGATAGACCTTATCAGCCCCTTCCGTCTTGAACAGGATACTCAGAATAGGAATCAAAAAAGTGAATGAAAACACATTGAATACAGCAGATAAAATATTCAGCAAAACAGCCCAGCCGATATACTTCTTATAAGGCGACACAAAACGTCGCATCAATTGTAGAAATTCCTTCATTACTTGCCATTAAATAAGTTAAGACCGCAAAGATACAATAAAACCGATTAACAGACAGCAGTTTCACCGAATTATTAACGCGATTTATCGAAAAGAGCTTGTAAGAAAGCGATCATATATCCGACAAACTCTCATTTCCCGAGTCATAAAGTCTTTCTTCCGGTAAGTCTTTCGCAATTACCCTGTATCTCTTTTTGAGCGACAGCCACCACATGATAATAAACTCCGCGCGTTTTCCTGTACGATTTCACTCCCAACCGTTGCAGAATACGTCCGAAATAGTTCACCTGACCGGAAGAGAATTTCATTTTACTCGCCTTTTGTATCCGTTGCAA
>OGPQ01001077.1_pt1 | contig 20453 bp, 16 predicted proteins | sample 1552971 | NCBI WGS metagenome assembly OGPQ01 (sample SAMEA2580232, study PRJEB22360) | human gut metagenome | biome: human gut; feature: human-associated habitat; material: faeces | place: Denmark | collected 2008/2010 | reverse complement strand
GCGCTGCCCTGGGCTAAGAGCTTCTGCCCTTTCAGGGCGTGTGGGATAAAACTTGCGAAACTTCAATATTTTACATAGAAAAGGCTTTTGCAACCAGGTTGCAGAAGCCTTTTTGTATTTTTGCATCCGAAAACGAAAAGAAGTGTAATATGACTAAAGTATCTTATCAATATGGAATCAAATCATCATCATCACGGATGTGGTTGTGCTCAAGGTTCTCACGGGTGTGGCTGTGAGCATCATCACGAGCATCATCATCACGAGCATGGAAGCCTTGGCAAGCGCCTTCTGCTCATCTCGGTCACTGTATTATTGCTTATAGGAGCTTACTTCGTCGAGAAGACATGCGCGCTTTCCACCTGGCAGTTGCTCCTGGTTTATCTTGTTCCCTATCTGCTGATAGGTCACGACACCTTGGGCGAGGCTGCTGAGGGTATTGCTCATGCCGATGTGTTCAATGAGCATTTCCTGATGACCATTGCCACCATAGGAGCTTTGTGCATCGGTTTCTTTCCGGGCGAGGAGACTGAGTTTGCTGAGGCTGTTTTCGTTATGCTTTTCTTCCAGGTGGGTGAACTCTTCGAAGGCTATGCCGAGGGAAAGAGTCACGACAGTATCTCACATCTGATGACCATCCGTCCTGATGTGGCTCACGTCTGTCATGGAGAAGAGGTAGAGACTGTAGCCCCCGAAACGGTACAAATCGGTGAGACTGTTTTGATAAAACGAGGAGAGAAAGTGCCTCTTGACGGTAAGGTCGTCAGTGGTTCTGCGCTTCTTGACACTTCTGTCCTTACGGGCGAGAGTGTACCGCGTGAGGTAAAAGAGGGCGATGAGGTTTATTCGGGCTGTATCAATGTGAAGGGAGAACTGCGTTTGCAGACCATCAAGACCTTTGGCGAGAGTACAGCCTCTCGCATCATAGCCTTGGTAGAGGGTGCCGATGCAAGCAAGTCGCGCAGTGAGTCTTTCATCACCCGCTTTGCCCGCATTTATACTCCAGTCGTTGTGCTGGCAGCCTTGGTTTTAGCCATTGTGCCGCCTCTCTTGGGTACTTTGGGCTTGGGTGTGCAGCTCTTTGGCGAGGGCGGTTTTATGCAACTGTTGCCTCTATGGCTCAACCGTGCGCTTATCTTCCTTGTGGTATCCTGTCCTTGTGCCTTGGTTATCAGTGTGCCGCTCACTTTCTTCGGTGGCATTGGCGGAGCCTCCCGCGCAGGTATTCTCATCAAGGGAAGCAGTTATATGGATGCCCTTGCCAAGGTGGGCGTAGTGGTGTTCGATAAGACTGGAACGCTGACCCATGGCGAGGTGTTGGTACAAGCCGATGAGGGTGCGCCTGTTGTGGTAGGCGACCGTGTAAAAGAGAGCAGTGCCGAGGCCATAGCCCAGTTGCGCCGTGAGGGTGTCGTCAAGACGGTGATGCTTACAGGCGACCGTCAGGAAGTGGGCGAGCGCATAGCCCGTCAGTTGGGTCTCGATGAATATAAAGCCGAACTGATGCCTGCCGATAAGTTGGTTCATGTAGAACAACTGCTGAAACAGAAGCCTGCAGGCAGGACTTTGGCTTATGTAGGTGATGGCATCAACGATGCGCCCGTATTGAAGAGGGCAGATGTAGGAATAGCCATGGGTGCCTTGGGATGTGATGCTGCCATCGAGGCTGCTGATGTGGTGTTGATGGACGATGAGCCTCGAAAGGTTCCTCTTGCTGTTCACATTGCCCGTCGCACTATCCGTATTGCCCATCAGAATGTGGCCTTTGCCATAGGAGTCAAAGTGGCAGTCCTGTTGCTTGCCACCGTGGGTTTAGGTACCATGTGGATGGCTGTCTTCGCCGATGTCGGCGTAACGGTTCTTGCTGTCCTCAATGCCATGAGAGCATTGAAGAAAGTGGAATAGTTCCGCTTGTTATAAAAATATCAACCCACCTGTCTTGGAAATCCAAAACAAGTGGGTTGTTATTTTTAGGGCGTTTTTACCTTTTTACCCTTTTTACTCTTTTACCTTTAAAAGTCTGATACTCATAGGACTCACGGTGATGAGTCGTTTCTTGTAGAGATCGCCAATGGCACGCTTGAATACCTTTTTGCTTACATGGAAGCGTTCGTAGATATCGTCTGCCTCGCTCTTGTCGCCTAAGTCGCAGGCACCATCGTTATCGAGCAGATACTGGTAGAGGGTTTCGGCAAAGTCGGCAGTTTGCTGTTGTCCTGTTTTCTGCAGACTCACATCAATCTTTCCGTCAGGGCGCACTCTTCCGATATAGCCTTTCATTCTGTCGCCAGTATGAATGTACTGGAATATCTGGTCCTGATAGAGCAGACCAGGGTACTGGTTGTCGATGATGACCTTGAAGCCGAGGTCTGTCTTCTGCCAGATCAGCAAGTCCACTTCGTCGCCATGACGATAGTGAGGATGTTCCTCCGACAGGTATCGCTCCACCTTGGCAGATGCTACGATGCGATAGCTCTCCTCGTCAATATGTACGTGAACGATGTATGACTGGCCCAAAACCATGCGCTTCTTCTGCTCACGGAAGGGACAGAAGAGGTCTTTCATCAGTCCCCATCCCAAGAAAGCGCCATATTCGTTCACCCATTTCACTTCGAGGTAGGCGAAGTCGCCCACTTTGGCAAGTGGCTTCTCGGTGGTAGCGATGAGTCGCTCGTCTTGGTCGAGGTAGATAAACACCTCAAGCTCGTCGCCAATGCTCACCTCTTCGGGTACGTAACGGGTAGGAAGAAGGATTTCTCCTTCTTCACCTCCGTCAAGGTAAATGCCGAAGTCTACTCTTTTCACCACTCTCAGGCTGTTGTAATCGCCTAATTTTATCTTGTTGCTCATATATGTGTTCTTTGTTTTTATTCTTCACTCAACTTGTGTATGTTCAGGAGTTAAAGGAGTTAAGGAAGTTAAAGGAGTTAAGACGTATGTCTTGCTGCTTAAAAACTACGCTAAAAAGACTATTGTCTTTACTAAACTTGCAAAACTTGAACTCTTCATTCTTCACTCTTCACATCTTCGTTCTTCATGTCTTCGTTCTTTTCTACCATACCGTCTTTCAGGTGTATGGTTCTGTCGGTAATCGAGGCAAGTCCCTCGTCGTGTGTGACAATGACAAAGGTTTGTCCGAACTTGTCGCGCAGATCGAAGAAGAGCTGATGCAGTTCTGCCTTGTTGTGTGAGTCGAGGCTGCCCGAAGGCTCATCGGCAAGGATTACAGCAGGATTATTTACCAAAGCTCTTGCCACAGCCACGCGTTGCTTCTCACCTCCCGACAGTTCTGCTGGTTTGTGATGAGCTCTTTCGCTCAGCCCCATAAAGTCGAGCAGTTCTTCAGCCCTTGCCTTGGCTTCCTTGCGGCTCTTGCCTGCAATGAAAGCAGGAATCATGATGTTTTCGAGCGCGGTAAACTCCGGCAGCAACTGATGAAACTGGAATACGAAACCGATGTGCTGGTTACGGAAGTCGCTCAACTTCCGCTGTGACAGTTTGCTCACGTCAATACCGTCTACCACTACGCTTCCCTCATCAGGACGATCGAGTGTGCCAATAATCTGTAGCAGGGTGGTCTTGCCTGCGCCACTGGGGCCAACGATACTTACCACCTCACCTTTATTGATATGCAGGTCGATACCTTTAAGCACCTGCAGCGAGCCGAAGCTCTTCGTTATTCCTTTGATGTCTATCATTGTTGTTTGTTATTATTCCATTTAAGTTCTGAAATTTCAGATTTTCCACAAAAGACAGTCACAGCTCCTTTTATACTTTTGGATATTTGTAACTCTTTGTAGGTAACATGAATAATTGTTCCACCATAAATATTTCTTTCTATTTTAAAGGATGATTCCTAAAAAGTTGAAATACTTCATAGTTATTTGTTTGAATTAAGTTCTAAATTCATTTGCAAAAATACGCAATTTTGTATAAACCTCAAAAAGTAATAAAAGAAAAGATAGAAAATGAGCTATAATTTTTTTTATTGTCACTTTTAAAGGCAACAATGTTGTATGATAGTTATTCAAGTTTCGCAAGTAAGCCCCACACGCCCTGAAAGGGCAGAAGCTCCTATAAGCAGCACGCCCTGAAAGGGCAGAAGCTCTTAGCCCAGGGCAACGCCCTGGGTATAATGGCAATCAGCAAGGCGCCCTGTAGGGGCAACAGCTTTATAAATTGCCAGGAGTTTTAAAGCTTTTGCCCTTACAGGGCGACAGGTTTACGTCCAAAATAACCCAGGGCGTTGCCCTGGGCTAAGAGCTTCTGCCCCTTCAGGGCGTGTGGAACATACTTGCGAAAGTAGAGTTATTCACAATAGACGACCGGGCTTAGTCACAATAGACGACCGGGCTTGGTCATAATAGACGACCGGGCTTGGTCATAATAGACGACCGGGCTTGGTCACAATAGGCGACCGGACAAAGCCGTCACAGATGCCTCAAGTCAAACATAAAACAAGAGCGAAAGATGCAAAAAAAGAAAGTGGGCATATTCGGCGGGAGTTTCAACCCCATACACACAGGGCACATCGCCCTTGCCAAGAGCCTCTGCCAGCAGGCAGGGCTGGATGAAGTGTGGCTGATGGTTTCGCCCATGAACCCATTCAAGAAAGAAGCCACCGACCTGCTGACAGACAAACTGCGGCTCGAGATGGCAGAACAAGCCATTGCCGACGAGCCAAAACTCAAGGCATGCGACTATGAGTTCCACATGCCCAAGCCTTCCTACACCTGGCACACGCTGCAGGCGCTGAGCCAAGACTTCCCCCACGTCAGCTTCACCCTCCTCATAGGAGGCGACAACTGGGCTTCCTTCGACAAATGGTTTCACCACGAAGACATCCTGAGCCACTACCCCATCGTCGTCTATCCGCGAAAAGGGTGCGACATAGGAAAAGTGCCATCGGGCGTAACCATAGTGGAAACGCCTCTGCTCAACATCAGCAGCACCGAGATCCGTCAACGCATCAAGGAAGGCAAAAGCATACACGGCATGGTGCCCGACTGCATAGAGCCACTGGCCATGCAATATTACTCCAACCAACACCCCTAACAAGAGCAACAACAAATGAACTGGAAAACAAAGACCAAGAGTTTTCTGAAGTTAGCCTTCGCCCCCATCCGCGGCAACGCCAACTTCTTCATCTTTATGTATCTGCTCGGCATTATCTGTGCCGTGGTGACAACTCCACGCTGGGGAGTCGTGTACGACAACCTGGCGCTGGAACTGTTTGTCGACGTCTACGTGGTTTGCGCCCTGCTGATGCTCGTGCCCAAGAAGCGGAAGATACGCTTCTGCGTAAGGAGCCTGCTGTACATTATATTATATGTCACAGCGCTTGCCGACACCTACTGCTTCGTCAACTTCGGCTCCACGCTCAACCCCTCGATGCTGATGCTCGTGGGTGAGACCAATCCCGACGAGGCAAGCAACTTCATATCAGCCTGCCTCTCGCCTACCGTCATCTTCAGCGCCGTGGGATGGATTCTGCTGCTCATCCTCGTACAGGCCTTTGTGGCAGCCTTCCGCAAGCCCATCATCAAGAGTCTGGGCTTTGCCGTCACCTTCATCGAGCTGCTGTCGCTCAAGAAGAGATGGAACTGGGTGACGCGCGTTACCCGTGCCACACCCTACGCCCTGACCGTGATAGGCATCATCATCTTCATAACAGGAGCCTGCACCTCTTGGCACAACAAGATGGCGACATTCAAGCTCTTCGGAGGCAAGAACATAGGCGAAGTGGAGCACGAGCTCACCAACAAGGGACACGCCGAACTCTATATTCCTATCAACCGACTGGCTTTCAGCATCTACGCCAACAAGCTGGCCGCCAAACAGATCACACAGCTCATACATGCCGCCAAAGACGTACGGGTAGACAGTTGCAGCTACCGCTCGTCGAACATCGTGCTCATCATAGGCGAGAGCTACGGCCGACATCACTCCCAGCAGTATGGCTACTTCATGAAGACGACACCACGCCAGGCAGCGCTCGAAAAGTCGCGCAAGCTCACCAAGTTTACCGACGTCGTGACTTGCTGGAACCTCACCAGCTTCGTCTTCAAGAACGTCTTCTCGACACACGTTGTGGGCGAGAAAGGCGACTGGTGCGACTATCCGCTCTTCCCCGAACTCTTCCGCAAGGCAGGCTATCAAGTCACCTTCATCACCAACGAGTTCCTGCCACAGGCCAAGGAAGCAGTCTACGACTTCAGCGGAGGCTTCTTCCTCAACAACCCAGAGCTCAGCAAGCTGCAGTTTGACAACCGCAACACCGAGCTTCATCCGCTCGACGACGGACTGCTCGACGACTACGACAACCACCTGAAACAAAAGCAGGGCGAGCACAACCTCATCATCTTCCACCTCATGGGTCAGCACGTAGACTACAAGTCGCGCTACCGCAAGGAGCAAACCGAGTTCTGGGCAGGCAACTACGAGGACAAGCGCCCCGAGCTGAACGCCAAGCAGCGCAAGATGTTGAGCCACTACGACAATGCCACCCTCTACAACGACTCCATCGTGGCACAGATAGTGAAGCGATTCGAGAAGGAAGACGCCATCATCATCTACATGCCCGACCACGGAGAAGAATGCTACGAGGAGAACAGAGGCTTTATCTGCCGCAACCATTCGGCAGCCATCGACTGGCCCCTTGCCCACTACGAGTTCGAGATTCCCTTCTGGATTTACTGCTCGCGCAAATACATACGCAAGCATCGCGACATCTACAAGCAGATACGCAAGGCCAAGGACCGACGCTACATGACCGACGCCCTGCCCCATCTGCTGCTCTATCTGGCTGGCATCGAAACGCCAACCTATCAGGCCAAATACAACATCCTCAGCCCTGAGTACGACGAGATGCGGCCACGCATCCTGAAAAACTCTGCCGACTACGACAAGCTGAGAGATGAACATATAGCAAAAGAGAAGAAAGCTAACGAGAAGAAGAAAGGAAAATAAGATTATGAGTACACCCACACTAAACCGAACAGAGTGCAACGCCCTGAGAGGACTTGCCATCATCGGCATCTTTCTGCACAACTACTGCCACTGGCTGGGCCCCATCGTCAAGGAGAACGAATACCAGTACATACAGCGCAACGTAGACTGGCTGCACCAGGTAATGGCGTCGCCCGACGGCTGGCTGCCCATGCATCTGCTGTCATTCTTCGGACATTATGGAGTGCCCGTATTTCTCTTCCTCAGCGCCTACGGACTGGTGCTGAAATACGAGTCTGGTCCACGCCTCACACAGGGCGCAGAGCGATTCAGCATCACAGGCCGTCACCTGCCCAATCTGGGTGAAGGACTGCGATTCGTACGCTATCACTACCTCAAGCTCTTCAAGATGATGATTGTGGGGTTCGCCGCATTTACCATGCTCGACTACCTCACCCCCGGGCCTCATCACTATCAGTCGCTCGACATCATCGCCATGCTGGGCATGTTCAACAACGTATTGCCCAATCCCGACCGCATCATCTGGCCCGGTCCATTCTGGTTCTTCGGCCTGATGCTGCAGCTCTACATCATTTACCGCCTCTTCATCTACCGTCGCCACTGGGCTTTCACCGTAGTGCTGATGGTGGTCTGCCTGGCGCTTCAACTGTGTCTCTCGCCCGACGGTGAGGCGATGAACCGCTATCGCTACAACTTCATGGGCGGCATGTTGCCATTCGGCATCGGCATTCTTTATGCCCGCTATGGCGAGAAGATTCTCATGACTTTCCATCACAACACATCCAACGCCTTTGGCATTATCTTCTGCGGAGCCATCATCTACAGTCTCAGCGGAAGCATGTTGGGCTGGACCTTCGTGCCTCTCTTCGTCTGTCTGTTCTGCGTCCTGGTAGCAAAGGTGCTGAGCGGAGTGAAATGGCTGCAGGGAGCATACAGATTTCTCGACTGGATGGGCGGAATATCGGCAGCACTCTTCGTCTGCCATCCTATCACCCGCAAGATATTCATCCCCATCAGCCGTTGGGGCGACATGTACGCCGGACTGCAGCTCTACATCATATCGAGCATCTGCTTAGCATGGCTCTTCTCTGAGCTGATGAAGAAGATTCCGAGTCCAAAGATGAAGTAAGATGAGGTAAAGAGTGTGAGTTTCGAAAGTGAAGACAATTCAACCCTTTTCATTATGATAAAAATCAAAGATATAGAACTTGCCAATATAAGCCGATTCAGAGGCGAACTGATGGGAGCTGCCATGCTTTTCATCATCCTCTTTCATGTGGCGCTGCCCCGCGAGGATGCTTTCTTCGGGCTTCGTCGCATGGGCAATGTGGGAGTAGACATGTTTCTCTTCCTCAGCGGTATAGGTCTGTGGTTCTCGTGGACCAAGAATCCTGACGTGCGCCACTTCTTCGTGCGCCGTTATCTGCGCATCTATCCCGCCTGGCTCATCATAGCCTGCCTGTTCTACATTCCGCGTTTTGAGGGAGGAGACCTCTGGGCATGGGTCGACCTCGTGGGCGACATCAGCATCAACTGGGATTTCTGGCTTCACGACGAGTTGAACTTCTGGTACATTCCCGCCACCATGATGCTCTATCTCTTCGCACCAGGCTACATGGAGCTTATCAAGCGCCACCCCATCTATCGCTGGTTGCCTGTGGTCATGATCATGTGGTGCATCCTTGTGCAGTATGTCACTCCCATCCACCATGCCGTAGGCCATCTGGAGATTTTCTGGAGCCGCGTGCCAATCTTCTTCATCGGCATCAACATGGGCGAGATGGTAAGACAACGGCAAAGCCTCGACGGCACCAGCATCTGGATGATATGGATCATGTTTCTGATGACGCTCACCTCGAGCATCTTCCTCGAACAGGAACGCCACGGCATGTTTCCTCTCTTCTTAGAGCGCATGCTCTATATTCCCCTTACCATTACGAGCATTCTGCTGCTCAACCGTATCTTCCGCCGCACTCCCCAATGGTTCAACCGAGGCTTCATCTTTGTAGGAGCGCTGAGCTTAGAGGCTTACCTCATACACATTCACTTCGTGCTCCGCTACATAGAGAAATATCACTGGGGCTACTGGCCCACCTTCCTCGTCTGCATAGCCATCACGCTGCCCGCGGCCTGGCTTCTCAGCAAGACAGCAGGATGGATCAGCCGACAAATATCCAAGATCATCAAATACTGAGAATATTGAGAATACTCAACTTTCGCAGGGGGGAGGGAGTTCAAGAGAATATTAAAGAAAACAGAGAATCATGAAAAAAATAGATTATAGAATGAACGAAAGCCGGGGCTTCTCTGCGCTGATGCGACTCATACGCCCCAAACAATGGATCAAGAACGGATTCGTCTTTGTACCGCTGTTCTTTGGCGGAGCTTTGTTTCACACCGACGCTCTTCTGGCTGGTGTCATCACTTTCTTTGCCTATAGCTTTGCCGCATCGAGTATCTATTGCTTCAACGACATTTTCGATGCAGAAGCCGACAGGCGCCATCCCGTAAAGTGCCACCGACCCATTGCCTCGGGAGCCGTTTCTGTGAAGGCGGCGTATTGTCTGATGATTCTGATGCTCATCCTTTCTATCGTCATCAGCGCTGCACTCGATTCATGGAAGGCCATGGGAATCATCCTTTTCTATTGGCTGCTCAATCTCTGCTATTGCGCCAAACTAAAGCAATACGCCATCATCGACGTCTGCATCGTTGCCTTCGGCTTTGTGCTTCGCCTCTTGGCAGGCGGTGTGGCCACCGATATTGCTCTGAGCAAGTGGATTGTGCTGATGACTTTCCTCATCACGCTCTTCATGAGTTTTGCCAAGCGACGCGACGATGTGCTGAGAATGGAGAAGACGGGCGAGGCGCCACGCAAGAATACGAGCCGCTACAACCTTACCTTCATCAACCAGGCCATCACCATCACTGCCTCGGTAACGCTTGTGTGCTACATCATGTACACGGTAAGTCCGGAGGTGATAGAGCATTTCAACACCGAGCATCTCTATCTCACAAGTGTCTTCGTGCTGGTGGGATTGCTGCGCTACATACAGATAGCTGTGGTAGACCAACAGAGCGGTGACCCAACCCGTATCATGCTCCACGACCACATCACACAGTTCATCATCCTGGCCTGGCTCCTCTCATTCCTGATTATTATATACATTATATAATATGGAGGAAAAAGAAAGAATATATTGTTTCGACTTCGACGGAACACTCACTACCAAGGACACGCTCCTGGAGATTATCCGTTACAAAGCTGGCACATGGCGCCTGCTGTGGGGCTTTCTGCTCTACAGCCCCATCCTGGTGTTGATGAAACTTCACCTCTATCCCAACTGGAAAGCGAAGCAGCTCATCTTCACCCATTTCTTCGGCGGCATGAGCACACGTGCCTTCAATCTGCTGTGTCAGGACTTCGCCAAAGAATGCAGCAGCCTTCTTCGTCCCGAGATGATTGACCTTGTCGGCCGAGCCATTAAGGACAAAAAGAAAGTCTTCATAGTGAGTGCCAGCATCGACAACTGGGTTCGCCCCTTCTTCACCACACAAGGCATTGAAGAAGTCGAGGTGTTGGGAACAAAAGTAGAAGAGAAAGACGGCTGTCTGACCGGGCGCTTCAGTACAGCCAACTGTTATGGCGCAGAGAAAGTAAGACGTATCAGCAAGGCTCTCTCGTCGAAATCAGATGAAGAAAAGCCATCAGGCGAAGCAAAAAAGCCGGCTCTCTCCTTCGACCGAAGCCGTTACCACATTACCGCCTACGGCGACAGTCGTGGCGACAAGGAAATGCTTGCCTTTGCCGACGAAGGGCATTTGGTAAACAGCCATAAAAGCGAATAGTTGCATAAAGATTTGCGGGATAAAGGGAAAATGATTAATTTTGCATGCTAATCATTAACAAAGACATGAACATCAAGCAAAGAATACAGCAGATGGACGACTCGAAACGCGAGAAGTTGGGCGAGGTGGTGAGGTTTGGCATCGTAGGTGTGGCAGCCACCATCCTGCAGTACGTCATCTATCTCGTCATGATTCCCAGCCTTGCCTGGGGTCTTCCCCAGTTAGGCGGCAACGACCATGTACTGGCCACCACGGCCAACACCATTGCCTATATCGCCAGTTTCGTGTTCAACTTCATTGCCAGCACACGCTACACCTTCCGTGTCAAGGCCAATGCCAAGCGAGGAGCCGGCTTTACGTTCTCTCACGTCATCAACTACACCCTGCAGACGGTCTGTCTGAATCTCTTCGTGGGCATGGGACTGACCAAGCAGATAGCCATGTTGCCCACACTCTGTGTCTGCATTCCCGTCAACTTCCTCTTAGTAAGATTCTTCCTGAAGAAGTGAAGAATGAAGATCTGTCTTCCCCAAACAAGCAAGAAAATCAAAAGCAAACATCATGATAAAAAAAGCTTTCGAGATATTCAAGATCAAGCGCGAGGAGAGATGGCAGGCTCTCGTGGCACTGCTTCTGTTCATCGTGCTCAATGCGCTGACCATCATCAAGTACAATAGCCAGTTCACACAGCTCAGCGACAACTATCACAAACTCTTTGTCAAAACCTTCCATGTGGCAGGTTTCGACCCGCTTACCTATGCTGTCGTTTCCTGTTGGGACACAGAGTACAACGTGTATCGCCATCCTCTGCTGGCTTTCTTTATGTACATTCCCAACCTGATCAACCAGGCACTCATTGCCCTTACAGGCATCAACTGCGTGCAGTACATCGTGGCCATTATCCTCGTGTTCTGCGCCTTCTATTCGTTCATCTTCCTCTACCGCATCTTCCGCGAAGTGATAGGCTTGAAGAACTGCGACGCCACCCTGCTGTCGGCTTTCTACTTCTCCTTTGCCTATGTGATGGTTTCAGCCATGGTGCCCGACCATTTCATCATGTCGATGATGCTGCTGCTCATGACACTCTACATCAGCGGCATCTGCATGCAGAAAGGACGCCGGCTCACCACCTGGCAGACCGTAGTGCTCTTTGTGCTTACAGCAGGCGTATCGCTCAACAACGGACTGAAGACATTCCTCGCAGCCCTGTTTACCAACGGCCGGAAATTCTTCCGTCCCAAGTATCTGCTCTTGGGCATCATCCTGCCAGCCGCCCTGATGTGGGCTGTGGCACGTGTGGAATACCGCACCTTTGTATGGCCCAAGGAGATGGCACGCCACGAGATGAGAATGAAGAAGAGCGAAGAGGCCAAGCAGCTGATTTACAAGCAGTATCGCGACACGGCACAGGTGAAAGACTCGGCACAGGTAGAGGCTGCCGTGAAAGCCATCATACAGAAGAAGGCACAGGCGAAGTACGTGAGAGACCATAAGCAGATATGGAACAGAAACACGGGCAAGCCCATTGCCAAAGGCGAGTTTATGGGCTGGACCGACATCACGACCTCGCGTACAGAGACGGCTTTGGAAAACCTCTTTGGCGAAGCCATCCAGCTGCATCGCCAGCACCTGTTGGAGGACGTGCTGCGAAGCCGTCCTGTCATCGTGGGCTACGACTCGGCCATCAACTACATCGTAGAGGGCATCATTCTGCTGCTCTTCGCTTTGGGCATTTTCTTCGGCGTGCGCTCCAAGTTCTTCTGTCTGTCGATGCTTTTCTTCCTCTTCGACATTGCCCTGCACATCGGTTTGGGATTCGGCATCAACGAAATTTACATCATGACGGCACACTACATGTTCTTTGTGCCCATCGCCATCGCCTTCCTCTTGCGCCACCTGCGAGGAAAGAGCCTCTCGCTCTGCCGTTCTGTCCTGATAGGACTCACCTTCTATCTCATCACTTACAACGGAGCGCTGCTCTTCCGCTATATGCTGAGTTAAGGTATTAAGGAGTTAAGGAGTTAAGGAGTTAAGACAATAGCTTTTGTGGACTTGAAATTAAACATTAAACATAAATATTCCCTCAAGGCATTTGTCTTAACTCCTCAGCGACCGAAGGGAGCGATAACTCCTTAACTCCTTTAACTCCCCAGTGAAACTCCCCAGCGAAACTCCCCAGCGAAACTCCCCAGCGAAACTCCTCCATGACGTAAAAGAGAAACAATATATTAAGCAACAAATATGAACCATATTTTCAAGATAAGAAAAGAAGAGAAGTGGGCCGTCATCGTGGCGCTCCTTGTATTCGCAGCACTCAACACACTCATGGTGTGCTATCACTTCACGCCCTTTACCAAGGGCGGAAACCACATAGGCTACTGGAGTCTCTTCACCCGATACTATCAGATGTCGGGCTTCGACGTGTTCACCTATCTCACCGTGTCGAAGTGGAACGCCTACTACACCGAGTTCCGTCATCCGTTGCTGCCATTCCTCTGGTATCCGTTCTATCTGCTCAACTACTGGCAGATGCAGCTCACGGGCAAGAACATCGCCATCATCCTCGTGGCTGTGGTGATGACGATTCTCTCCACCTACTCGTTTGTCTTCATCCGCCGCACCTTCCGTGAGATACTGCAGCTTGACAAACTCGACTCCAACCTGCTGTCGGCCCTTTTCTTCTCCTTTGCCTACATCATGCTCTCCAGCTTCGTGCCCGACCATTTCGGTCTGTCGATGTTCATGCTCACCCTCACGTTCTATGTGGCAGGCAAGCACATCGTGAACCGTGAGAAGATGCCGGCCTGGCAGACAGCCACGCTCTTCGTCTTCACGGCAGGCATCACCATCACCAACGGAGCCAAGGTGTTCCTCTCTGCCCTCTTTGCCAACGGCAAGGACATCTTCAGATGGCGCCACCTGCTGATGGGCATCGTCATTCCCTCGCTGTTCATCATCGCAGCAGCCATCTGGCAGAACGAGGCTTTCATCATTCCTCACCGCCAGGAAGGACTCCGCATTCTGCATGCACGCGAACAGCGCGACAGCGTGTTCAAGGCACAGGTGGAAGCCGACCAGAAGCGCAAGCGCGAGATTCACGGAACCGCCATCAAGGAGAAAGGCATCCTCTCTTGGGCCGACCTCAGCGTGTCGCGTCCACAGTCGCTGGTAGAGAATGTCTTTGGCGAATCGCTCATCCTTCACAAAGATCATCTGCTGCAGGACGTCGGCACCCGTCGCCCCATTTTTGTACGTTACCGCACGCCTCTGCCCTATGTTCTCGAAGCCATCCTCGTGGTGCTCTTTGCCGCAGGTCTGTGGATGGGACGCAGGTCGAAGTTCCTGTGGATGATAGGTGCATGGGTGGCGTTCGACGCATTCATACACTTAGGATTGGGCTTCGGCCTCAACGAGGTGTACATCATGACAGCCCACTGGGCTTTCATCATCCCCATCGCCATAGGCTATCTGCTCAAAGGGCTCAGCGCCAGAAACCAGTCGCATCTGCGCCTCATCGTCATGGTGCTTGCGGTATTCCTATTCTTCTACAACGGGCTGCTCATTGCCCAGTATCTATTGTAAATTACTTCACCCATCCAAACCTTTCACCATCATGCCCACAGTATCCATCCTCGTCCCCATCTACGGTGTAGAGAAATACATAGAACAATGTGCCGAGACTCTGTTCCAGCAGTCTTTTGCCGACATAGAGTATGTGTTTGTAAACGACTGTACCAAGGACAGAAGTGTGGAAATACTGCAACAGACTATCGACCGGTTTCCTGAGCGAAAGTCACAGGTGATACTGATTCAGCACGAGCACAACAAGGGTTTGGGAGGCGCACGCCATACAGCTTTCGCTGCCTCGCGAGGCCGATACATCATGCATGTGGACAGCGACGATCTTCTGCCACTCGATGCAGTGGAAAAGCTGGTAAAAGCTGCCGAGAAGAGCGGTGCCGACATCGTAGACGGAGGCTTTGCCGACTGGGAGAACGGACAAGCCACTCTGTTTCATCCTGCCGCCCATGACAGCCATCGCACCTATCAGCGCAAACTGCTCTGCCAGAACATCACCTCCAACCGCATCTGGGGAAGAATCTATCGCAGGGATCTGCTCGAAAACCACGGCATATACAGCGTCGAGGGCATAGACTACAGCGAGGACTACGCCGTGGTGGCACGAGTCATGTACTTTGCCAAGCGCTATTTCATCGACGATGTGGTGTACTATTATCGCAAAGACAACATCACCTCCTACACCCACGACATCTCGGAGAAAAACCTCACCTCGCACTTCAAGGCCTGCCAGCTTGTGGCATCGTTCATCGAGCAGCATGACAACAAGGGTATTTACCGCACAGCCACCGACATCGGCATGGTGAATGCCTATCGCGTAGCAGCCGAACAGCATCTGCCTCTCGAAAAGGTAGACAGCATCTGCACCTATCGCGTCACCCATCCCGTCTGCCGCCTCTGTATCGCCCTGCTGCGCCGTGGCTGGAAGGTGAAACACGTCAATCTCTTGTATCTGTTGTTCAGAAGAATTTATAATTTACAGATATTCAGAAGATAGAGAAGTTAAGAAAAATTTGGGAGAAAGTTAAGGGAATGTTGGGAGGAAGTGAGTGAATTGTTTCTTCTCACTTATCAAATTCTCCGTTCCGAATCACGGAACGGACATTCCAAATCACGGAACGGACATTCCAAATCACGGAACGGCCATTCCGAATCACGGAACGGACATTCCAAGCTACGGAACGGAGATTTCTGCACACTATTTTTTCTTTTTCTTCATGAATGTGAGACATTCTTCGAGTATCTTGACGCGAAGAAGCTTCATGACTGCAAAGTAGAGCGAAGAAGCCAGGATGATTCTTACCAGCAAGAGCAGGTAGATGTTCGACAGCCAGCAGGTGAGATAATAAGTTGCCACCATACAGCCTGCCGCACAGAACAGGAAGGGAAGTGTGTCAAGACAGACATCCCTGAAGCGCAAGCCTGTGATGTGTCTGATGGCGCCCTGCCACACCAGCAGCCACAATATCATAAAGGCTGTGTAAGCCACAACCATCCAGTAGATGCCGTAGCTGTGACAGCAAAGCACCAACGCCAGCAATCCTACCACCTGCCCCAGATTGCACCACATGTAAACATCCGAGCGTCCGTTGCTGATGGCGAGGTTCTGATAGAGTGTGTACAGCGGAACGAAGGCTCCGCTCACGCTGAGAATTTGCAGCAGGGGCACACTCGCTATCCACTTGTCGCTGATGGTGATAAGGATGAACTCGTGCGAGACCAGTGCCAGTCCGAACATCAGCGGGAAGGAGAGAAAGGAGGTGAAGCGGAACATCTTGCGAAACACCTGCTGTTCCTTGCCCCGGTCGTCTTTGACCGACGAGAGCACGGGCTGCGCTATCTGCCCCACCGTGTTGGAGATAAACGAATTGGCCTTGGTGTTCCAGTTGTAAGCCTGCGAGTAGTTGCCCACATCGTCAATAGGATAGAAACGACCGAAGATAAAGGTCAGCACATTGTTGCTCACAGTGTTGATGATATTGGTGATGAGCAGCTTCACGCTGAAGGCGAACATCTGCCTCACCGGTCCGAAGTCGATATGCAGCTGTGGCCGCCAGCCTGTGTAATAGAATCTGCCAAAGTTGAGCACCGTAATAAAAATTACCTGCTGCCATGCGAGGCTCCAGTAGGCCATGCCGCTGAAGGCGAGACACACGCCCACCACATTCGATGATATGAGCGCCACGAAGCTCACGATGGCTATCTCCTTGTTCATCATATTCTTGGTCATGTAGGCATTCTGCACGATGCCAAACGAGGAGATGAAAAAAGCCAGAAACACGAAGCGCGACAGCCATACAAGGCAGGGCTGATGGAAAAAAGCCGCTATCAGCGGAGCGCTGAAGAAGAGCACCACATAGAGCGCAAAACTCACGATGACATTGAACCAGAACACCGAGTTGTAGTCGCGGTCGGTGGGATGTTTCAGGTTGACCAAAGCCTGCGTGAATCCGCTGCTCTGCAGGTTGCCGGCAATGAGTGTAAAGATGGTGAGTATGCCGATGATTCCATAGTCGGCAGGCGAGAGCAAGCGTGCCAGGAAGATGCCGAACAAGATGTTGAGCACCTGTGTGGAGCCACTGTTCATAGCTCCCCAAAACAATCCTTTAGCCGTTTTCTCCTTTAATGTTTCTGCCATTTTTCCGTTTTTATTCAAATTTCGCAAGTCAAGGAGTTAGGGGAGTTAAGAAGTTATCGCTCCCCGTGGTCGCTGAGGAGTTAAGACAACAGCATTTTTACTTGGCTTTCAAACAATAAGACATTTGTCTTAACTCCTTGACTTCTTAACTCCTTGAACTCCTTGAAATACGATTGTTCTGTTTTATTTTCTGCAAAATTAGCACTATTTGTTTGAAGTTCAAAACATTTTGCTTATTTTTGTCGTATGAAACGAATATTCCATATCATATCCCACTTCGACATGGGCGGAGCCGAGCGCGTGGCACTCAACATTGCTCTGTCCGAGAATCCCGACTTCGAGTATCATATTGTCGAGGTTGTGAGAGGCCGTTCGCCCTTCACACGGCTGTTTATCGGCGAGATGAAAGCGGCTCACATCGCCTTCCACCGCTCACCCGTTCCCGCAGTGCCGTTTCACTACCTCTTCGAGAAGACGGCAGCGCTGCTGTTTCCGTTGTGGTTTGTATTCCTCTTCCTGAAGTATCGTCCTACAGTCGTCCACTGCCACAGCGAGATTCCCGAATGGGCGGTCTATCGGTTTTTCCATCTCTTCCCCCGTCTCGCCCGCCATTGCCGCGTGGTGCGCACCATTCACAACACTTCGCTGTGGCACGGCATGCAGAAGACGGGCAGCAAGGTGGAAGCTTGGCTGCAGTCGAAGAATGCCAACATCGCCATCTCCACCTCGGTGCTCGATACTTATCAGAAAGCTTACCACGCCCTGCCACCTATTATATATAATGGCATTGCGCCCTGCCAGGAGCGGAAGACGTATCCCGGGCTTATGGAGGGGAAAGTCAACATCCTCTTTGCCGGACGCATGGAGGAGCAGAAAGGCATCAGCCATCTGGCCGACATCGTGGAGAGGCTGAGCTGCAACGACCGCTACTTCTTCCACATCTTCGGCAACGGCAGACTCAAGGACATGCTCACCCACAGAATAGGCGATGCGCCCAATGCCAGCATCCATCCGCCACTCTTCGGCCTGTCGGCTTATCTCGGTTCGTTCGACTATCTGCTCATGCCTTCAGAGCACGAGGGTCTGGCGCTGCTGTCCATCGAGGCAAGCATGGAGGGCACGCCCGTCATCATCAATGATGCCAAGGGGCTCTCCGACACGCTGCCCGCCGACTGGCCGCTCAAGGTGGAGCACAACGACATCGATGCCTACATGCGCCTCTTCACCCATACCATTCCTCAAGGCGAGAGAGCTCTCTGGGCTGAACAAGCCCGACAGTATGCCATGAGCCACTTTTCGCTGCAACAGATGCAAGAGGCTTACGAAAGAGTTTACCGGGGAGAAGATTGAGGATTTATCCGCTGTTTCTGGAGTTAAATTAGTTTCGGCAACAAAATTACGCATTTTCTTTGGGATAGCCTTCGATTTTAGAAATAAAAAATCATTCTCTTCGCTTAATCAGTTTTTTTATTTAACTTTGCAGAAGATTGACTGCATTCGGCAATTTGAAAACAAGTTTTCATTGCGCTCGTTTGTACAATCTTTGCAGAAGATTAACCAGTAACCCTATAAAACATGAACAGAATTTATCGACTGATTTTCATTCTCTGTGCCTTCTGCGGAATAGCTCAGGCACAACCCGAACGCCCCAAGCTCGTGGTGGGCATTGTGATCGACCAGATGAGATGGGACTATCTCTATCGTTATTATGCCCGCTATGGTGAAGGCGGATTCAAACGAATGCTCGGCGAAGGCTTCAGCGTAGAAAACTGCCAGATACCTTACATCCCATCCGTTACTGCCATCGGACACACCTCCGTCTGGACAGGCTCCGTGCCCTCAATACACGGCATTGCCGGCAACGCCTTTGTGAAAGACGGAAAGATTGTCAACTGCGCGGGCGACAACACCGTGAAACCCGTAGGCTCCGATGGAAAAGCAGGCTACATGTCGCCACGCAATCTGTGGGTGACAACCATCGGCGACGAGCTGCGCCTTGCCACCAACAACCGCTCCAAGGTCGTTGGCGTGGCGCTGAAAGACCGCGCCGCCATCCTTCCTGCCGGACATCATGCCAACGGTGCCTTTTGGTTCGACGACAAGGCAGGAAGATTCATCACCAGCACCTTCTATATGGACAAACTGCCCGAGTGGGTCAACAAGTTCAACAAGCGTAAGCTGGCAGAGAAATATCTCTCGCAGAAGTGGGAAACCCTCTACCCCATCGACACCTATCAGCAGAGCACAGCCGACGCCAACAACTACGAGAACGGCATCGTCGACGGCGAGAAGGCACAGTTGCCTCTCGACCTCGCTGCTCTCTACAAGAAGCATGGCTACAAGATCATCCGCAACACACCCTTCGGCTGCAACCTCACCTTCGATATTGCCAAGGCTGCCATCGAGGGCGAGAACTTAGGCAAAAACACCGACACCGACCTGCTCACCATCAGCTGCTCGAGCACCGACTACATCGGCCATCAGGTGGGAGTCAACGCCGTTGAGACCGAAGACTGCTATCTGCGCCTCGACCAGGCGCTTGCCGACTTCTTCGCCTATCTCGACAAGACCATCGGCAAGGGCAACTATCTCACCTTCCTCACTGCCGACCATGGTGCAGTCAACAATGCCGCCTTCCTGCAAGACCAGCGCATACCTGCCGGCATCTGGAACGGGAAATCTATGGTCAAGGAACTCAACCAAGAGCTCAAGGCTAAGTTCAACACCGACAAAGACCTCGTGATGACAATCATGAACTATCAGGTGTTCTTCAACACCGCCACCATCGAGGAGGCTGGTCTCGACTATGCAGCCGTGAAGCAGGTGGTAGTCAACCGTCTGAAGAAAGAGAAGATTGTGCACTATGCCTTCGACATGGAGAAGACCTCGACCGAAAGCATTCCCGAGCAGTTGAAGTTCCGTGCCATCAACGGCTACAACCGCGAGCGCAGCGGAGGCGTGCAGATTGTTCTAAAGCCTGCCCATTATGAGTACGATGTAGCGAAGGGTACCAGCCACGGCGCTTGGAATCCTTACGACATCCACATTCCTTTGGTCTTCATGGGATGGCACATTCAGCATGGTGCCACTACCCAGCCTCACTACATGACCGACATTGCCGCCACCGTAAGTGCCCTGCTCCACATCCAGGCACCCAACGGCTGCATCGGAACACCTATATTCTAATGGATTTTCAGAAATAAGTTTTATAAAGTATCAAGGGGTTAAGACGTTAGAATGTCATAGCTTCTTACTACATCCTGACTGAGTCATTTTGTTCAAAGTCGATTTTCAGTCAGGATTTGTTTTTCTCTAACTCAAGTTTCGCAAGTGGTTTAAGTACGGGCTGAAGGCCCAAAAGCTCTTAGCCCAGGGCATCGCCCTGGGTACAATGACAATCAGAAAGGCGCCCTGTAAGGGC
>OGPQ01001063.1_pt1 | contig 20610 bp, 16 predicted proteins | sample 1552971 | NCBI WGS metagenome assembly OGPQ01 (sample SAMEA2580232, study PRJEB22360) | human gut metagenome | biome: human gut; feature: human-associated habitat; material: faeces | place: Denmark | collected 2008/2010 | reverse complement strand
TTTAAGAAATCTTCAGGGTTGGTTATACTGTTCAATTATCAAGGTTCTTTGTGTTTTTTTCTTTGCCGTCTCAGCGACAGCTTATCTAATATATCACAGTTGCTTGCGTTTGTCAAGCACTTTTTTCAACTTTTTTGTTTCTTTTTAAGAAATTATTTTTCTATTCGTAAAATTTCTCAAATTGTTTCTAAGTTGTCATTGTTGTGTTGCCGTTGTTTGCTGCAACGTTGAATATAATACCACTCCTTTCGCCAATTGTCAACCACTTTTTTTCCTTTTTTTCAAAATTCTTCTTGTTTTTTTTCGACAAACAATTTATAATTTCCCCTAGAATGCAGGCATTCTTTTTTCGCATTTCAATGAAAGGATTTTTATTATGAAGCAAAAAATAGTTTTCTTTGATATTGACGGCACGCTGATTACTGAAGATGGCAATCAAACACTCCCGGAGAGCACTGTCTATGCAATTCAGGAACTTCGCCGCCGCGGTCATCTGGCATTTATTAATTCTGGACGTACCTTATTTAATGTAATTGAGCAGCCATACATTCTTCGTATTGGCTTTGATGGCTATGTATGCGCCTGCGGTGCTCATATCTTATACCGTGGCGAACACCTTCTTACTGCTACAGTTCCTTCTGAGGCGCATGCTGCTGTTATTGATGCAGCCCGCCGTTATCATATGGAGCTTTTGCTTGAGGGACCAGATTATTTTTATTTTGATCTGTCCATACCTATGAATGCTTCCAGACAATCTCTCTATGACCGCTTCCCAAACCACAGAGAGAATGTAGATATTCCAAATAAATGCTTTAACAAATTTGTTACCTGGGAAACGCCAGAAAGCGACACTGCTTCCTTTGTAAAGGCAGTATCTCCATGGTTTACTTACATTAATCGAGGCGGCGGATTCGGTGAATTTTGTATGCATGCCTACAGCAAGGCAACTGGCATTCAGTTTCTCGCAGACCGCTTCGGACTGTCACTAGATGACTGCTATGTAATTGGCGATTCCATGAATGATCTTCCAATGCTTGATTATGTACAGCACAGTATTTTAATGGGCAACGGAACTCCTTCTCTTCGCTCTCACGTTGAATATGTCACAACTGATATTCTCGATGACGGAATTGAAAATGCACTGGTACACTACAATCTTATCCCATGATAAAAGCCCGGAAGCAAAAACTTCCGGGCTGATCTTTTAAAGGAGCAATTTATCAAGCATGTTTCCATCCCAAAGAAGAATGTTCAGCTCATTTGCAAGCGTCACCGCATTCTTCGTAAAGCGGCTGTTCGTCATAACAACACCTACCATGCAATGATAAAAATCGCGTCCGCTATAAATTTCCTGCACAGCGCGCACCCCAACTGGATTAGTATAATATTTGCACTGAAATGCCCAGCGCACTCCATCCTTTTCTGCAAATATATCAACACCATAATCTCCTGTTGTTGGTGTCAGTTCTACATTCTCGTATCCTTTTGCCGTTAAAATCTGCGTACACAATACTTCAAATTCCAATCCATCCTGAACTGGCTGATATTTGCGGAATTTCCGGCGCAGAAAAAATCCAATTATAAGTACTGCAACAAATGCAGCAATAATCGCTGCCAAGTAAATATATTCTATTTTTATTCTGTCCACAAAACAACTTCTCCTGTCTGAAGTGTTTTCGAAACATCAATCAGGCGCTGGTTCTCAGAACCACGAAACTGAAGTGAAATATTTTTGCGTGCCTCAATAAATGGACCATCCACGCAAACATCAATCAGCGATAAGATTTCTTTTGTTTCAGGACATTGCTCGCTCATCCATCCGCAAACGTCCTTTTCCCACACATAACCAGTATAACACCAAATATCCTTACCGGGACATTGCTTTTTAACCTTTCGAAGCAATTTTAACACTCCCGGCTGATTAGATGGATCAAGCGGCTCTCCTCCAAGCAGTGTAAGTCCTCTAACAACGCTGCTGTTTAATTTCTCTACAAGCGCATCCTCCACTGTTTCATCAAATAAATTGCCATAATTAAAATCCCACGCAATCTCATTAAAACAATTTTTGCAATGATGACGGCATCCGCTCACAAAAAGCGTCATACGCACACCTGGGCCATTGGCAATGTCATATTCCTTAATTTCTGCATAATTCATATTGTGTTCTCCTTTTTCTGCAGCCGCCTATGATTTTTTGTCTTGCACTGGTACATTCTGTGATCTGCCTCGCGAATCATCGTATAAATATCACCCGGCATTTCACCAAATTCTACTACTCCATATGAAAAGCTGATGTGGCGCGCTTCTTCCTGCAGCATAAACACAATCGGATTCTTCCTTAAAAGCTCATCAAGCATCATTTCTACTTTAAGTTTACTGCGATTAGACAGCACAATAAATTCATCACCTGCATATCTGTACAAAAACTCATTGTGGCTCAATGCGTTTTTCATCATCTTAGCAAATTGAAGCAGATATTGATCTCCACTTTCATGACCATACTTATCATTTACTTCCTTTAAGAAATCCAAATCAATAAATACAAGACATCCCTCTGCGTGATCGCTAAGATAACGCACTCCCTCAATCTCAAATGTAGCACGGTTACGACAACCCGTAAGTGAATCTCTTGCCATCGTCTTTCTAAGACGCATAAGACGAAGCTCTTCCTGCGTCAAAGAACGCACCATAGCATTATAATTATTCTGTTCCTGCTCTAACACCTCAATATAGCGCTTGCTAATCTGCTCATACTCACTAGGATGTCTGGAATTTTGCATTTGCTCAGATGCCTTCATCATAAGGCTGTAGATCATGCTTGTACTTCCAGTAAACAGTTCTGATTCAGCAAGAAATTTTCCAATTTCAACTACATCCTGAAAACGATTCTTAACAAGAAGAAGCTTCAGAAATTCTGCAAAATATCTGATACAAAATGAAATTCCACTCTGTGCTAACCCTGATGACTGCAGATTATGAATATAATGAACAAACTCATCTGCCACTTCTTCTGACTGCGGCTGCATATACAATTGCAGATAAAGACAGGTAAACTCTTTTTGAATGTCAAAAAATGATTTCTGATCATCAGGCACCTTCGTTTTAATCAGTTCCTCTAAGCCCTTCGCCGCATCAGCTGCATCATCAAGCTGTCCGAGTCCAATTTTAATATATACAAGACTGTCAAGGTACACAATTTCATTGATAATATCACTATTCCAAAAATCCACCCCTTCTGCTGCCGGATCTTTTCTTGTAACGTCAATCATTTTTTCCAGATAATATAATGCCTCTTCAAACAGATCATTCTCTGTAAAAGCAACTACAATACTATTATAGGTAGATTTTAAATTCATTCTGTCTGCATAGCCAGTCTCCACATATTTAAGTCCATATTCCACAATTTTAGGCTGAAAACCAGTTACGAAATAAAGACGCATAAGCGCCAGATAATACAATGCCTGATCTGCCGAATTAGGACAGTCCTCCAACAGCTTCTGGCAAAGTTCAATCATAGGAAATACACACTCGCGGTAGCTGCAGGCAAAGATACCATAGCTGGTAAAATACGCGGCAAGACTATAATCTTCACGCCACTCTTTTGTCTTACTGCTCTGCAGATACTCCTGCTCTAAATCCTTTATACAATCAAATGCATCCTGTGTACTCCAGACACCAGATTTAATTTTACTCATTAACTCTTCTACATCAACCATTTCATCTTTCCCCATAAAAATACAGCTGCCTATCTAACACCTGTTACAGCGACAGCTTTTTCTCCAAAAGCCACGTTGTAAGAATCATAAAAAGTGCCAGCTCAGCCAGATTAGCAAGTGCATATGGCCAGGACTGCTGCAAAAGATAGAGCAAATCAACTGTATCACGATATACCATCGGATGCAGATCTGTAATTACGCCTTGAATCTTTGACTCTGTATATATGCCAGCCACAAAAAGCGCAATCGTAACAACAAGCTTCAATCTGCTGTTTTGCAAAAGTGTTGCCGCCAGTGTAATGCAAAGATAAAGCATAGCCACTGTAGAAAACACAGAAAGCAGAAACGTAATAATACCAAACAGCGCCATTGATGCTACCTGTGCTGTATCGATTCCAAAATTTTTCATTACCTCTGAAATCACCTCACCCATGCTTTTATACACGGAATATTGATTTAAAAACAGTGAAAAATCAAGCCATCCCAGTGCACCAAGCGCTGCCGCAAGTATCACTCCAAGCACAAGAACAGTCAGCATCTTTGACAATATTATGGAAAGAGCGCTCACAGGCGTCATAAACACAAGATAGCTTGTCTTTGAATTAATTTCCCTATAATAATTAGTAATTGCAAAAATAAACACGGCAAAATAGCACACTACTGCATACAAAACAAGAATAGTTGACCATATGATTGCATAGTCCTGCGTCTTTCCGCGAAGTGCAATCAAAAAGCAAATCTGCAGCGCTGCCAGTCCTGCAAGCAAAACAAATAGTGCCGTTCTATTTTTACGAAGCTCATACTTTGATAAACGAAACATTTTTCTGTCCTCCAAATGATCACATCACACAGTCGCTATAAACTTCTTTGTAAAGTTCTGTCATTGTTTTTCCGTGATGTTTTGTCAGCTCATCCACCTTGCCACACATGACAAGACCACCATTTTTCATAAATATAGCATCATCTGTCATGCGCTCTAAGTCATCGACAAGATGACTTGACACAAGAAACGTTTTCGTTGGAGAGCAATACTTTTGAATCGTTTCCAAAATCTGATCTCTCGCAATAATGTCAATGCCATTTAGCGGCTCATCAAGCATAATAAGACTTGCATCACGCGAAAGTGCGAGCGCTGCCTTACCCTTTGCCATCATACCAGAAGACATCTTTGAAATCTTCATTTTAGGTTCCAATGAAAATGCTGACAATAGCTGTTCATATACCTGCGGCTTAAAATCTTCATAAAAGTCTGCAAAATAATGACCGGCATCCTTCCATGTCATATATGAGTAAAAATACGATTCTGTCGGCATATAGACTGTCTTTGCCTTACTATTTTTACCAACTGACTCCCCCTCAAATAAAATCTTGCCGCTGCTTGGATGAATCAGCCCTGCCGCCATCTTCATAAACGTACTTTTTCCGCTTCCATTTGGACCAAGCAGCGCATAGACACGACCACGTTCAATCTGCAGATTCAAATTATCTACCGCTCTGTGTGAACCATATTTTTTCGTCAGCTCACTGCATTCAAGTATTGTTGCCATTAAAGTTCCTTTCTGTCCTCGTCTGACTCGCCTTCATTTATAATACTTTCTGGCTGTTCTTTTTGCTCTGTTTTTTCCTGTGTCATCTCCTGCTTTTCTTCTTCCTCTGACCAAAGCTTTTCCTGCCGCGGCGTTATTTTTGACTTTTTGACATATTGCTCATCATATGCCATTAACATATCGTCTCTTTGATTATAGCGAAGTCCTCTCATTACAAGTCTTGTGATAACATCATAGATAACTGCAAAGAACGGTACGCCGATAATCATGCCGACAAAGCCCCAAAGTCCGCCAAAGAACAAGATAGAAAACAATACCCAAAAGCTAGACAAGCCTGTGGAATTACCAAGAATCTTCGGTCCAATAATATTTCCGTCAATCTGCTGAAGCACAATAACAAAGATCAAAAAATAAAATGCATGAAGCGGATTTTCCAGAAGCAGCCAAAGAGTTGATGGAACTGCACCAATGTACGGTCCGAAAAATGGAATTATATTTGTCACACCGACAACGACACTGACAAGAAGTGCTGACTTAATTCCCATCATATACGTTCCAATAAAACAGATCACTCCAATAATCAGTGAATCAACAAGCTTACCCATTAAAAAGCCGCTAAACATCTTATCGGCATAAATGATTTCATCCTCAATCAGCTTTGCCCATTTTTCCTTAAAAACACCGTAAAGAATCAGTCTGCCCTGCGCAAGAAAACGTTTTCGTCCTGCAAGCAGATAGATAGAAACGATCAATCCTAAAAATGCATTTTTTAAGAAACCAACAATATTTACTACCTGATTGCTAAGACCGTTGATTATAGTCTGAAGCATCGGTGTCAAATCTGTCTTTAACCATTCACGCAGACGTGTGGACAGCTCTGCATATAAACCATCCCAGCTTTGCTGCATAGTCGGATATTTTTCTAACATATCGTGAAGCCACTTATTGCTGTTGTCAAGTTGATCTGGCAGCACACTTACAAGCGACAATATACTTGTTATAACCTGAGGAATTACAAGCATAAATAATGCAGTTACAATAGTAAGTGTTAAAAGCTCGCAAAATGTGATTGCCAGTGCAGATGCAATTCCCTGCGCATGTTTTACATGGGCGCGCACTAAAAGCTTCCTTAATTCTTTCTCCCACCAGCGACATGTCGGCCTAAGCACATAAGCAATAACAAAACCATAGATAAACGGCTCCAAAATGCCTATCAGATCATGAAAAAAGGCGCCAAATCCGCGGATTCGATAAAACAAAAAGAAGCAGACCATCCCGATCAGCAGGATGGCTACTCCCGTGACAGCGATTTTAAAGTATTTCTCATCTTCCTTCTTTCTAAGCACTAAATTCACCTCCAAATTTTCTGCTGTTATTGTACACTTTTACATGCGCAAAGTCAAGCAAAGCTGGAGTGTATGAAGGCGGTTCGACGATTGTTTTGTCGGTGTCACTTTTCCGCAGGTACCTGTTACACAACTTATTATCATACGTTGTTTTGAAAGTCCTGCTACAACGTTTCACCTTGCAAAATCAATTCGTCTCACCGCCAACTTAAGTTACGAAAGCCCTAATATACAATTTTTTTCCAAATGTTTCTTGTATTTCCTAACGGAATCTACTGCTCTCACCTTAAAGTTGCGACGCAATCGTCGCAAGTACAAGGTGACTATAAGTATTAAACGAGATTCTTATTGAGAAGCCACTTAGGACAGGTACGGTGGCTCCCCTTGAAAACTCACGACTTTAGCTTTGAGCGAGTACGCAGCACTTTTTATGATAAAAAGCAATGCCATAGTTCAATATTTTTTTATAGCCACGGTTTCTAAGTGCCTGATCATAATCCCTATCTTTGATCTGCTGCAAGGCCTCACGGCAATCCTGTTCCATCTTTTTTTCTTCGCTACTGTACTTTAGCTCTATCACAATTCCTACGCTTTCTTCCATTCCTTTTGTTTCGATTTGGATATCACTAAAACCATCACCTGATTCCCGGTTAGACAAAATCTCCCAATTTTGCTGATAGCCAAGGATTCCAAGCATTAGCCCATGGTAAAAATTCTCATGGAGCGACCTTGCAAAATTGTCACGCACGCTGATCGTTTGTCCCATATATTTTGTCAGCAGTTGTTCTACTTTTCTGGCATCTACTGCAAGAATAGCTTTGCAAAAACTGTCAAGAAGTTCCCCATTCTGAACTACTTCCTCGCGAAACAGTACCAGCACCCTATCAATAATAATGCTGCAGATCTCACGGTTTGGCACGGCAAGACGATAGTAGCCGTTTCCAAGGTATCCTCGCTGTGTCAGGTATCCCGTCATAAATAGCGTACTCCAAAGGTTGTCCATGCTGGCATATAGTTCCTTATATGTGATCATCTCGTCCACCCGTTTTGTCACAGTATCGCCGCTCACCAACATCTCCAGCTCACTTTTTGTCAGCATATGCGGTTCCTTCATACTGTTAACAAAATGGCGAATAACTTCATTTCCGCTCGTATTCATCCAATAATTTTTCATCTCAACATCTGGATTTTTCCGGTGATCACTGCAGTAATTCACTACATCCCACGGACAATAGACATCAGCTTTACCAAAACGATAGCCGTCATACCACTCTCTAACCACATCAAAGTAGTTTTGTAATCCATAGTATTGCAGCATCGCCTTTACTTCTGCATCTGTAAAACCAAAAGTCTCATCAAATTCCTGATCTGTAATCGAATAAACCTTAAAGTTGTTCAGTCCAGTAAAAATACTCTCTTTCGCAATTCTAAGACACCCGGTCAGCACAGCAAAAGCCAAACTGTCATTTGACTTAAGAACATTGCCAAACATATTTCGAAGCAGCAATACCATATCATCATAATATCCATTTTCATAAGCCTTTGCCAATGGCACATCATACTCGTCAATTAGCACCACGACCTTTTGAGAAAAATGGATTTCCAGCAATTCCGTAAGCTCCTGAAGACTGCTTGTAATAGTATCGTCCTCCATCTGACGATCCAAGAACTGCACAAAAAGCTCTCTATCAATTGCATCCATTTTTTCATCTTCCAACAAGGCACGATGTCTTCGTGCCTCTTTATTGATAATGCGGATCAGCTGTGCCCGTGCCTTTTCATACGAATCCGCATCCACTCCCTTTAAGCTGATCGAAACTACTGGATACCTGCCCATATAGACATCGCACAGATCTTTATTTTGCGCAATATAAAGTCCGTCAAAAAGTGTTGGATCCATTCCAATCTCGAAAAAATATTGAAGCATACTCATATTCAATGTTTTTCCAAAACGGCGTGGACGAGTAAACAATGTTACCTCACATCCCTCTTCAATCACTTGCTCAATTAGCTCCGTTTTGTCCACATAATAATATCCACCCTCACGCAGTTTTTCAAACTGATCAATGCCAACAGGCAGCCTTGCCTGCCGAATCTTCATGCCAACCGGCTCCGTTGTTTTTCTTTCCATATCGTGCACCTATCCTTCCTGCCTATCAGCCCTTCGTTCACACCATCGTTTTAAAGATCATTTCCTTATCAATATCATACCATATTTTGGACAGGTTGTCATTGGATTCACAATTCAATCTGAACAGAAAATTAACCGCCCACTACTATTGTAGCGGACGGCCAATGAAAAACCTATATTTAACTTTTGTCACAAATTTTATTTTTTCAGTTCTCTTCTTACTATCAGCACAATTGCGATTGCCATTAATCCTACGCCTGCTGTGACCATCATCATACCGATGCGTCCTGTTGGATCTTCGATACCGAGGATACGTCTTGGTGATTCTGGCGGTGTGGTGGGCTGCGGCGCTGTTGTCTGTGGTGCTGTGGTTGGTGTTGGCTGGCTTGGTGTCGTTGGTGCTGCCGGAGTCGTTGGCTGATATGGATTCGACTCTTCTTCCGGTGTTCTGCTCTCTGACGGCGTCGTTGACTCCGCTGGGCTTGTTGGCTCTGACGGTGTTGTCTCTTCTTCAGATGACGTACTCTCGTCTGAAGTTGTTTCTTCTGGACTTGTCTCTTCTGGTGTCGTTGAATTACTCTCGTGCGGATTGGTTGGTCCGTCCGGCTCATCTTCTTCTGGAATGGAATGCTTTGGAATAATGCGGTTTTGGTAGATCAAATCACCGTTTGCATCGCGTCCCGGAAGAAATACAAGTGACATAACTACTGGGCCATAATCATCATAGGAACTTGGAACAATCAGGTACATACCAAATGGAATAGAAGAAATACTGCAGCGTCCTGTCACATCTGTTGCCAGTGTATAGGTCGGCTGAATGTCGTTCTCATCTATCCAGATCTTTAAGCGTCTACTCAGTGCAACCAGCTCTTTTGCAGTCTTCACATCTGTCTTATAACCACAATCTTCAAAATCAGGCATAAACTTTAATGACTGTCCGTCTGGTGCCGTGATGCCGTCTGTGATCTGATACATGCTGAAGATAACGCCCTCCATAGGAGTTGATTCATCTTCCAATGTAATCTCCAATGAAACATCCTGCTCGTCTGCATTGACTGCTATAATCTGTGCGCATGATGTTACTAGCAGACATATTATCAATAACAGGCCTTGCAAATATCGCTTTACTTTCATACTTTTCATACCCTCTTGTCTCCTTCCTATTATCGCTTTCTCTTGCGGCTATGCAAGAGAACCCAGATCAACAGCACTACTAGAATCGGCACTGCTACAGCTGGTGCAACCAACTTTGGTTCTATCTGAATCGCATCCGCTGTTACGCGAATGGCACTTGCGCTTGCCTTTGTCTCTACGCGGTGTCCTCTAACTAGAAGACGATGCGTATTGATTCCATACGGGGTACAAGTGACCAGTGTACACAGGTCTTTGTCTTCTTCAATCTCCAGATCTGACAGATCATCCGGTTCTACAATCCGAATCTGATCTACCTCATATGTCAATGTTTCATCCAGAACACGAATTAAAAATTCATCGCCTACTACCAGCTCATCCAAATTGGTAAAAAGCTTAGCAGAGGGCAAACCTCTGTGTCCTGATAATACGGCATGTGTTCCAGGTCCTCCAACTGGAAGCGATGAACCTTCGATATGACCAACTGCAATCTGAAGGATACCTTCGTCTGTACCATGATAGATTGGAAGCGAAACCTTGATCTTTGGAATTTCTATATATCCTAAGATTCCATTGTCACTGACATCTAACAGTGATTCATATTCTTCTCGCTCTTCGTCTGTCATGATCCAGCGGTTTGACTTACTTTTAAGCTGCTGGTTATATTCGTAAGCATCATCCCACATATGCTCATACTGCTTATCATCTACTTCGGCAACTGCCTGTGCATATGTGGCAATTGCTCTCGACTGATGCAGCGAGTTCCAATAATCGCTGACGGTCGGATACAGCAGCAAGGACAGACCTACCAAGAGAATCAAGAGTAATAAGATGGTAGTCATATTTTTTTTGATCCACTTCATAAGCTCTCCTCACGGTTGTATCTGGATGCCTCAAAAGAGGCATCCGATTGCAACCTAGTTTGTTTCTTTGTGTTACCCGGATGTTCTACGAAGGAGCCTCGGCTACCGTTTACGTAATGATAGTCATCTCTCGCACAAATAACTTTTTTGCTCTGTTTAACTGATTAATTATTAACGAATCAATCGTGCTGACAAAACAATTAGCGTGCGCTCATGCGCTTCTTGGTGATCAGAAGGATAGCTGCGCCAAGAACAAGGATAGAACCAACAACGTAGAAGATTGTGGTACCCATGCCACCGGTGGATGGAAGGTTGGAACCCTTATTATTTGCAATAGTAACTGTTGCTGTTCCAGCAGCCGCATTACCAGTTCCAGCTACACCATTTGCAGTTACATCAATGCTTACTAACTCAGAAACAGCACCATTACCGCTCTGTCCATTTGATGTATCAGCAGTGATTACAATCTCTACATCAGCAATGCTATTATAACCAGCAAGTGGCTTAATCTCGTGGATATAATAAGTACCATCATCCAAACCTGCTACCTTGATAAGACCGTCTGTATCAGTCTTTAATTCAGTAGCTTCTGCTTCAGTTTCAGTCCAACCAGCAAGCTTTCCGTTAACTACCTTCGCATATTTCTTTACATCATTTTCTTTCTTATACAAATTAAAGGTAACGCCTTCCAACTTCTTATTGTCTGCTCCATCAACCTTATTTACATCTAATTCATATGTAAATACAATTACCTTATCAACAGGAGTCTGACCCTCTTCTGGTTTTCCATCGCCACTCTGATTTGGGTTGTTTGAATAAGTTAAATATACTTCATTTGTATTTCCAGGTTCTTTTTGTCCAACGCGAGCATTGGAATTTAAAACAGCTTTATACTCAACAATGATATACTGTCCTTCTTGTACTTCAGTTGCAGTTTCAGCACCTTTCGTATATTTAATTGTTTTTAAATCGTCGGTTGAAACTGTTTTATCCGTATTAACTACTATATTTGGTGTAAATCCATCTGTAACTGGCATCTTATCAGTGCCTGCTTTATCTGATGCAACATAAACAGATATTGTGATTGGCCGATCAAATGCATTTGATAAAGTATCATGGAAAGTATACTTATATTTTGCATACTTGCTCATATCCGGTACTGTACCAATCAGCTTAAATGGTACAGCATCACCGATATTATAGTCAGCGGTATCATTATAACGATCTCCATAACCATCAGTAGTATTATCTGTCTTTACATTTTCCTGAACTTTCTTTTCAACAGATGGCTTTTCTCCCTTAGGAATAGCTGTTACATTTCTAACAACCTGCATGATATATGCTGTATAACAATCATCTGCGCTAGTTAATGTATTGTTTTTATCCTTAACAAGATAATAACCTGCTTGTAAACCACTGATTGTATACTTACCATCAGCAAAACTACTTTCTACAGCACCTTGCAAATATGGAGCTACGCTCTTTGCAAACGCTGCTGCCTGTGCTTCAGTAGTTAAAGTAGCTGCCTTCTTACTTGCATTTCCTAATTGAGTCTGTCCAGTAGTATTAACACCATCACCCCACTGAATATCAGATAAGGTATCATCGCTTAATGTACCTGTAAAAATCTGATATGCTTCATATGTATGACCAGTTTTACTGTTGTTAATTGTAATTGTGTAAGTACCGCTTGTTGCCGGACTACTTGGTTCTGTTGCAAATACTACTACGCTCATTGCAAGTACCATGACTAAACTGAGTAACAGAGCCATGACTTTTTTCATTTTCTTCATATTTTACTTCCTCGCTTTCTTTTCTATTACTATCCTTTTTTGTTTTTGGGCTGTGCCCTCCCTCTGAATAATGCGTAGGAATTGCGTATATTGAGGGTTCCCCATGCTTGGGGAGTTTAGAGAATTTGTTACCAAATTCTCTTGCCTCCTTTCTGCATGTGTTTTTTATATATCAGGAACGCTGCCCCTGCTATTAGGAGCACGCCGCCCATGGTATACCAATAGGTACCGGTTCCACCGGTTTCTGGAAGAACGATTGGCTGTTCTTCTACTTTGTTGGTAATAACAATCTCACCTGAATGAATACCACCATTGTTCATATAGCTTACAGTATAGCCTGAATGATCACCAACCTCTTTTACATAGTAATAAATGTTGTCTTCAGCTTCCAAATTAGTCCATTCGTGACTCCAACCATTAGAAACATCCAACGTAACTTCATCTCTAATTGGCCCACTATTTGTAGATACAACATCTGACGCCTCTGTGAAATCAATTTTATAGTTATTCTGATTATAATAATCATCACCTATAAGTTCACAATCATTCGTAATACCACTAAAAATATATATTTTATTATTGCTACTACCTGGCTTTATCATTTTCGTTACAGATGGATCAGAACAATTAAAATCACTGTAGTGAATGAATGTGGTAAGTACCACTGTACTTCCTCTTTTCACCAGATAACTTTTATTTGCACTAGGAACAGGATCACCCTTCCACCTTACAGTTACATTCGCACCATCAATCTTTCCAGTACTCTTGTACAGCTGCACCTTAATACTTCCTGTTGGATCAGATATCTGACTTCCGTCCTGATTTACCCAAACCTTGCGAACACTTACACCGCTGGCCACATTTGGAATATAGATATTCTCACCACTGATACTAATCTTGTTGATAGTATCTTTTACTGAACTATCCAGATTTCCATATCCTTCCCACTTATTTGTATCCGTCTCTTTAGTTCTAACAAAATAATATGGTTCAGTACGTTTTGCATATCCAGTTGGAGCTGCTGTCTCTGTTAAGCGATAAATGTAATTCTCCCAAATTGTATTTGGTTCTTTATTTCCGCTCTTATCCAACGGCAATTCTATTTCTCCAAGCTTTGTGCCATTTGATCCGTCTCCTGAAACATACTCATTACCAATCTGTGTCCAACTCCATGTTCCATTTACATTGTTCCAATATTCCAGCTTGAATTTTGCGCCTGACAATTTCTTTGTAAAGTCTGTGCTGTCCACTTTATAGATTTCAATATTCTGATGCGCAGATGCTCCAGAATCATTTACTTTCAATTGGGTAATGTCAGATTTTGACGATTCTCCCATAAGCTTTACGCTGTTAGAAATAGACGCATCACTAATATCAGCCAATTTTCCTTTGTCATAATTATATTGATAAACAAGGACACATGCCAATTGGTCTGGAACAACTACCGTCATCTTACCAGCTTGACTGTCGTATCGAATCTGATATCTCGTGGACGATATCTCATTTCCACACAAATTTTCTTGGTTTGGATCGTAGTGATACAATTTTACAGAATCAAGATTTAATGATACACTATACAATTTTGTATAGCTGATCGTATCCACTAATGTAAGTGTATCCTTTTCCACATCCAAATCAGATGCCTCTGGATTGATCACAACTCTATACTTCACAGCATCAACTGGTTTATTTTGATCATCAAGTACCTGTTCTCCAGATTTATCTACAATCTTTTCGAACCGTTTTACATTGGTTGTATTGCTTGCTGATTCTTTTTCCCATGTTGCTGTATTCTTAAGAGATGCTGTTCCATTTGCATTAAATACACTATCATCAACTTTAACTGCATAATACACAGCAATATAACCATTTTTTTCTGACAGTGTATTTTGATTAATATTACTCAATTTCATTATCAGTTCTTGATATGCTTCTCCCGAAACATTTGTCTGATTCTTAACAGACACTGTAGTATTAATTGGAGGAGCTGCATAAGTAATAGCTTCCAACATTCCATCTTCTGACAGTTTACAATATGCTGCAAATGCACTTCCTTCAACATATGTTGTACCTATCGGCAGCAAATCACTTAGATTAACATCCTGTGCTTCTTCAAGATTTAGAATCAAGCGATAATATAAATAACCATTTTCATTCAATTTTACCTCTGCCTGACTATTTATATATCCCTTATATTCATAATCAGTTGCCCACCATATATTGCTTGGTGGTTTTAAAGCACCCTCTGCTGAACTTGCTTTCTGGATCTTCACTGGCTTTTTATAGTTTACGCTAGCCTTTTTCTCTATACCATTCACTTTTGCTGTATTAGTAAATGTTGTTGTGCTGCCTGCTGATACACCAGAAATATCTGCATTAGTAGCATACGAAAGTACAATTTGTTTTCCTCTAATCTGAAGATTTTGCTTCGGAATGAAGACGATATTAAATCCAGAAACACTATCCGCATTTTCTGGAGTATAGGTAATCTGATAGTCAAAATAATTATTTACTTGACTTCCAATAACCTTCGTGGATGTTCCATTCTCATCAAGATATTCGAACTCAATATTATTTTTAATTTGCTGTTCAAGTTCTGTCTTTGATGCGAAATGTATATTGGGTTCTCCTATAGTATCTTCATAAGTAAATGCACCAAGGCTTGATAAATTTTTATCTGGAAGTGTAATCGTACTCTTCCAAGTGTATTTCATTTTATCCTCAACTTTAACTTTTTCCTCTTTATCCTTATACTTTGTAAGATCCCAATCTCTTCTCGTATACCCAACATCTGTTCCTGCTTCATACTTGTCGCCATCTTTTTCTATGGTAGCGTCATTTTTTACATTACCAGACATCTGATCTTGAGCAATATCTGTCTGATAAACAATCTTACAACTCACCTTTCCGGTTGTCGATTTCGTAAAGGTATATGGAAGTATTATTTCTTCTGTAATTCCATCAGAATATGTTAAAGTAGCCGTCTTTCCAGAAAGATCTTTTCCATCCAACTTATCAGAAAGCGTATAACCTTTCAAATCAGTGCCGTCTGGATCAATTGTTATTGTCCATTCGATCACATTCTTATCAGACTTATATTCACCACTCTTGCTGATAAAAGCCTTATTCACCTTTATACTGCAATAGTCGCTCTTTCCTTTATTGGTAGATACGGAGTTGTCAACATTCAATTCTCCATTTGAAGAGCGTTTTCCTGGTTTTGCTTCATATGTTATTACATATGACTCACCAGCTTTTAATTCTGGAAGATTTTCAATCTTCATCTCACTCTTTGTATCATTATTGTTAATTGTAAGCTGATACTGATCTTTCTGTATTTCATTGCCAGATTTTGTAACAACCTTTACTGTTCCTTCATAGGTACCATTCTTCAAATAATCATATATATTGACTTTTTCTCCTGTTCCTAATGTAGAAGAAACCGTAACCGTATACATAATCTTATCTTTTGAGTCAGATAGCTTTCCTTCTTTCTTAATTGCAATATCAGTCTTTGCTTCTTCCTCTGTTTCTTTCTTTATCGTAATACTTTCGGACGATCCTCCAAACTCAATTTTCTGATCTTCCTTCGTATTACTAGACTCAACCTTGCCAGAGAAGAAGATGTCTCCCGTAATCTCCTTTCCTGTTGCGAACTCTTCATAAAAATTAATCTGAATCAATCCATCTTTTCTAATTTCATATGTTCCAATTGGATTGTTAGATTTATTGTAAACAATTCCTTTCAAATCGTCATTCGGTACAACTCCGTTTGGAAGCTGATACCAGATTGACTTATTATTTGGTGTTACAATTCCATCTGGCAGTGTATACTTCAACTCGACTTTGACATTATCATCATTCTCAAACTCTTTTGCTGGTTGCCATTCACCGTTTACAATCTTCTGCACCGTAGCACTGGTTATATAATTCTTAAACTCAGTACCAGTTGGTGCTGTATTCGCTGCTCTGGCTACTACTCTATACAACATTGGTCTGTCTTCATTGATTTCTTCATCAAGAGAAGCAATACTAAGCAAGTCTGCATCTTCTAATCCCATTACATCATCATCTGATGTATATGCAATAAACAATGCACCATTCTCACCTAATTCCCACTGATCAATAAAATCATCAGCCTCTGAAGTTTCTTCCTCGCTACTCTCCTCTTCAGCCTCTGAAGTTTCTTCCTCAGTTGATGCTTCTTAGCTTGTCTGTTCTTCTTCTGATTCTTCCTCAGTAGACTCTTCTTCTAAGCTTTCTGCTTCGGTACTTACTTCCTCTGAGCTTTCTTCTTCTGTCTCTGCTTCGATAGAAGAACTTTCCTCTGTCTCGCTTTCGGACTCTGATTCAACCTCGGATTCCGATTCAACCTCTTCTGCTGACTCAGTCTCGGACTCTGCCTCTGATTCGTCTTCGCTTGATGCTTCAAGGCTTGTTTCTTCGATGCTTGTCTCTTCGGTACTTGCTTCTTCTAAGCTTGTTTCTTCGATTGAAGCTGTTTCGCTGCTTTCGTCTTCGCTTGATGTTTCTTCGTTCTGACTAGCGGTTACTGCTTCACTGGTCACTGTTTCTTCGGTGCTCTTTTTGTAGCACTCGTCTGTATGTACATGCTCTACTCTGTCACAGATTAATGTCTCTACGAGAACCTGCTTTTCTGTGAAACATGTTTCGCTATGCTTATGCTCTTTTAATTCTAGCTTTCCACATGCGAGTACGCCGTCTTTGTAGCACTCTGCTGTGTGGGTATGAAGCTCGGCTGGTTCTTCACAGATTAGTACCTGCACATCCTGATAGCAGGAAGCATCATGTGTATGTCCTGCGCTTTCTGGAATCGTACATGTCAGTATGTCATTCCACTCGTAGCATTCGTCACTGTGCGTATGCTCTTCTAGTGTGCAGATTAAATTGCCTTCTGCATCGTAGCAGCCTTCGCCGTGTGTATGCTCTTCTTTGCCGCAGATTAATGCGCCCTGCTGTTTTGTGTAGCATTCAGGCGTATGAGTATGACCAACTGACTCTTCCTGTGTACAAACTAGCTGCTTTTGCATCTGATAGCACTCTGGTGTGTGCTGATGCAGCTTATGCTCTGGAATGGTGCATACTAGATTGCCGTCTTTGTCGTAGCAGGATGCGTCATGTTCATGAATCACAAAGTCTGCATAACCACAGATCAGCTTATGCTCTGCATCGTAGCAGGCATCTGTATGCTTATGTACACCTAGTGAATCTGTCGTACAGGCAAGCTCCTTCTCCTTCTCATAATGCGAGCTGTAACAGTTTGCGTCGTGTTTGTGCTCTGTAATACCGCACTCTGCTTTGTTTTCCATCGTTATAGCTGGTAGAATCAGCATATATGTCGTTACAAACACAACAACAACCGCCAGTGTGGTAACTATTCGATACCACATTTGACGTTTCTTATGATCCTTCATGATTGAACGAATCTGTTTTCTTAACGGATTTTCCAAAACAGACGCCCCCTTTCTCCTACTTGATCTGGCCAAAGTTTGTAAATGGCCAGACACAAAAAACTAATTTTCCAACAATTTGCTCCTGTGCCACACATCCGACAGATGTGCTTCTGCTGTCAACTGAAACGCTTCGATGATCACCCATCACAAATACTCTTCCTTCAGGCACTTGATATGGCAGGTCAATATCACATTCGCCAAGCGCCTTTTCAAATACGTATGGCTCGTCGAGGGGTGTTCCATTTACTGAAACATTTCCCTCTTCATCGATATCTACCCACTGTCCTGCTGTTGCAATCACACGTTTTACTAAGATCTTATTATTGTAGTAGAATGCAATTATGTCCTGAGCTTCAAATTCCGAACCAGAAACAGAGACAACTATGTCTCCATCTGATAAGGTCGGCGTCATGGACGTACCATAGATCTGTAAAACAGGCAACACTAAAGTAGCCACCAGTACTGCTACTGCTGCAACTGTAATAAGTGTATAAACCGTGCTTCGAAGCGTGCTCCTGTAGCTCTTTTTATAAAGCTCTCTGTGAAGCTCTTTTTCAAGAACCTCTATCGGCGGCACTTCAAGTGGTTGTTTTTTATTTTTTTTCATGAGACACCTCCACCTACACTGGGAGGTGCCTCAAGGCATGTCCATGTGCTTGGATCACTGCCTTCACTAGAATTGTTTTTCTCGATCTCTTCTTTTTCTAACTGAGCATACAGCGCGTCTCTTTTTGCCTCGCTCTCATAACGAAGCCGCCTGCAATACTCCTGTGTATCTTCTCTCATCACAGCACATGCATCGAGTGTCTTCTGGCGAAGCACCTGGAACTCTACATTCTTTTCATGCTCCATACGCTTGATACTTTCGATGTATTGGGATGCTGCCTGATCTGCAGCTTTGAATATGTCGTTTAATGCGAGAGCTGCTTCTGCAATCGAACCTGTCTGCTGCAACTGAATCGTTCGATTATCAAGCTGTTTCTGAAGCTCGTCAACCTTCTTTTTAAGTGACTCGACTTCTTTTGACTGCTCAATAAGCATTTCAAGAAGCTCCGCGCGACTTAAACGTTTGCTGTCTCTGCCCTCTTTGCTGTCATCTCCCTGCATATTCCATACTCCTTCCAAGTTTTCACCGTTGCCAGTTGAACTGGTGAACATGCTGTTTTTTTCGCTTGTCTAAACAGTAGCACATTTCAAACACTTTGTAAAGTACCTTTTTTGTTTTTTTTCATACTTTCTTGCGATTTTTTTCATTTTTATTGTAATTATCTATAATCATAGTTTACATATATGTCTCTGTTTAATGCAAATCGTATAATAGGAATAGGTTTGACTTCTCTCCTCTATTATGCTATAATGTAAGAAATTTTTAAGATTTGTAGTTAATGTGATTTTTTATATAACGGGGGAATTTCAATGGTTGTTATAAGTAAAACGTTTTCGATCCCGCAATTTTATGATTCTCATGCGATTGCACCCTTAAAGGATCTTGTATTTCTTGATATTGAGACGACAGGACTCACACCTGCTACCTCTTCTATTTATCTGATTGGTGCGGTCTATCATCAGCAGATGGAGTGGCATATCAGACAGTGGTTTTCTGATTCGCTTAATTCTGAGCAGGAGATCCTTGAGGACTTTTTTTCTTTTATAAAAAATTATCAGGTTATTGTTTCTTTTAATGGCGAAACCTTTGATCTTCCTTTTTTAAAGAAATGTGCTGCTGCCTATGGCCTTAATACTGATGTGCTTGACAATATTCGCAGCTTTGATCTGTACCGCCACCTGCGTCCTGTAAAAACACTTCTGCAGCTTGAGAACTTAAAACTTGCAACACTTGAAAGCTATTTAAATATTTCAAGACTAGATCAGGCTACCGGCAAGGAGATGATCGCTGTTTATCACGATTATCTTGAGACTGGTGATAAGCGTCTTTATCAGGTGCTTCTTCTTCACAATGAGGATGATTTAAAGGCTCTTCCTCAGATTATGCCGCTTTTGTCTTATCTTGATATATTCCGCAGTGAGTGGACACTTGCCGGCTATTCCTTAAGCACTGCATCGTCCTCTCTTACTATTGTGGTGGACTGTTCTGTTAAGGTCCCGGTAGCTGTGACGCGTGAGCTGCCGCTTTGCCGTTTATCGATCCGTGCGAACCAGATCATTATTGAGATTCGTGCTTTTGTCGGGGAATTAAAGTATTTCTTTGATAATTATAAGGATTATTATTATCTTCCTGATGAGGACCGCGCTGTTCATAAGAAGGTCGGCCAATATGTAGACCCGGAGCATCGTGTTCAGGCAAATGCTTCTACCTGCTACACAAAGAAAAGCAGTACTTTTCTTCCGCTCTCGCATGAGGATATGTTTGATCTTTATAAGGAGGAGTATTCTTCCAAGCAGCTTTTTACAGAATATATAGCTGATCCTGATTTTATTCTCGCCTATGCACATAATGTACTCGAAGATGCACTTCGATGTGCTGTACCTGTTCCTTCTGAAGAGGCGCAGGAAGCACCGCCGGAATTATTTTCTTGAACCGCTTGCTTTAATCAAAAACGACCGGGTAGATTTTTCTACCCGGTCGTTTTACATTCACTTTATTTGAT
>OGPQ01001057.1_pt1 | contig 20681 bp, 16 predicted proteins | sample 1552971 | NCBI WGS metagenome assembly OGPQ01 (sample SAMEA2580232, study PRJEB22360) | human gut metagenome | biome: human gut; feature: human-associated habitat; material: faeces | place: Denmark | collected 2008/2010 | reverse complement strand
TCGACACCAACATCAAGGGCCTGCACTGCCTGGGCGACTCCTCCGGCTGGACCCGGGGCCTGATGATGGCGTCCGTCATGGGCGTGCTCATGGGCCGGAAGCTGGCTGAAAAAGAAGGCTGCTGAGCGGTATTCCGGAACATATAACAGAAAGCTCCTCGCCGGGTTCCCGGCGGGGAGCTTTCTTGTTCCTTCGGAACAGGAGGAATATGGTGAATGAAGTGGGGGATTTTGAGCTTACAGTGCTTTCAGTTCGGCGGCGATGGTCAGGCACAGCTCTTCGGACTGGACGATGGTGCCCAGCATATCCAAAAAGCCGTGGTCACAGCCGCAGTACCGGATGGAGCGTACCGGTACACCAAGGCTTGCCAGCCGCTTGGCGGCGTAGTCGCTGCCAACACGCAGGTAGTCGTACTCAGCGGCCACAATGACCGTTTCCGGGAACTTCTTCAGCTGCTCATCGGTGGCAAAGACGGCCGACACCAGCGGGTCGTGTGAAGTGGTATGGCCCTGCAGATACAGGCTGTTGCTGCTGTCAGGATCCTTATCCACGCCGCTCTTGATGCGGTCGATGCGGCTGTAGGCCAGTTTCTTGTCCTCGTCAGCTACCTCGTAAGCATCGTAACTCCAGGTGTAGGCGGTCTGCTCATGGTAATCGGAACCGTCCCACGAAGGATAGATGCCCATGATCTTGCGGATGATGCCCTTTTCGTCCTGCAGCACGCAGGCGTTAGTCAGGCTGCCGCCGGCGCTGTCACCGGCGACCATCAGCTTGGCAGGGTCGGCACCCAGTTCAGCGGCGTGTGCGTGCACCCACTGTACGGCGCCCCATGCATCTTCCACCGGAGCGGGGAAGGGGTTCTCGGGGGCCAGACGGTACTCCGGGAACACCACCACGGCACCGGACTGCTCGGCAATGTACTGCATCTGCTTGCCGAACAGGTGAATGTCACCGGCCGTGAATCCACCGCCGTGCAGATACACCAGCACCGGTGCGTTGGGCTGGATGTTGGCAGTACGGTAGATGTAGATATCAATCTTGTGCCCGCCGATGGGGATCAGCTGTTCGGTGCAGTCCACAGGCGTTTCGATCAGGTCATAGGTCACCTTGTCCGGGCGGTAGCGCTCGCTGGAAAGGGTCCAGCCTGCCTTGGCGCGGTTGGCAAACATGGTGCCCTTTTTGATGATGATCTCCCGCAGGCGGGGATCCAGATGGGCAGGCTCCGCATCCGGCACCGGTTTGAACAGTACGGGGATCCCGTCCACCTCTTTGGTGAACTGGTTCGCATGGATCTTGGCGACAAGGGCCTTATCGTATAAACGCATGAAGCATCATCCTTTCTGAAAAGAGGGAAGCAGTAAACTTATTCCGCGGCATCCTGTGCGGCAACGGCAGTTTCCTCGTAGCAGGAATCATCGAAGCCGATCAGGTTGACGGTGATGAAGCTCATGATGAGCATAAAGCCGACCAGCAGCAGAGCATTGCGGAAGTTTGCATAGTCCAGGTTGGGTCCGAGGTACAGCAGGATGTTGGTCAGGGAGTAGCCGCCGAAAGCGTAGCACTTCAGGTGCAGCAGACCGGCCAGCACAGCGGTGGACAGAGCAGTGATCAGGTATGCGTAGTAGGGGCGGACCATCTTGTAGCAGATGCCGTAGAGGGTAGGCTCGGAGATACCGCCCAGCAGAGAGGACAGGCAGCAGGAGAATGCGGTCTGGCGCAGCAGGGACTTCTTGGTGCGCAGCATCACAGCCAGAGAGATGAAGCCCGGGGTGATGGTGCAGCAGAAGAACCAGATGTTGATCAGGTCATCGTAACCAACAGCGGCGAGGCTGGCGGTCGCAATGGGGATCAGGGCCAGATGGAAGCCCGGAGCGATCAGGCCGATGGTGGTGCTCAGCAGCACGATGACCGGCACGCCAGCCCACGGAGCCACGGAGCGAACAGCCTCAACAAAGGCGTAGATGTAGTTGGTCAGCAGGCCGCCCAGAGGGCCGGTGACGGTCAGGGTGATGATCGACATGAGCAGCAGCAGGGCAAAGGGTTTGACGAAGTGCCGTGCAGCTTCCGGGATGACCTTCTTGAGCCATTTATCCAGCAGGGACATGACGAACACGGAGAGGATGATCTGGATCACGGCGCCATTATAAGTGGCACGCAGGACCGGCAGACCGAAGTAGTGGGTGAAGGAGCCGTCCGCACCAGCCACCCAGTCCGGGTACAGCAGGAAGCAGGCCAGAACCATGGCCAGAACCGGCTCGGTGCCGAACTTCTTGGCAGAGGTGTAAGCCACTAGGACCGGCATGAAGTAGAACACGGTCTGCGACAGATTATACAGGATGGAGTAGGTGGAGCTGGTGGAAGCATCCACGTGCAACACCAGCGTCATGATGGTCAGCACAGTGGCCAGCAGGCCGGATGCGATCAGTGCGGGAATGACCGGGCTCAGGCAGCCAGCCATCAGCAGCAGGAAGTTGGAGAAGATCTCGGAGGGGCGCTTTTTCCAGAAGGGAACGTCATCTGCCACAGCGCCGCCGCCGTTGCCGGTGATCTTTTCCACTTCCAGATACAGGTCCTCAATGATGGCACCCACAATGATCTGAAGTTCTGCCTTGGAAGAATCGATGCCGATGACACCGTGCAGTCTCTTCAGCCCATCCTTGTCCACCTTTTCCATGTCCACCGGGTTCACGCGCAGGCGTGTGGCGCAGTGGTTGATGCGGGCTACGTTCTCTTTGCCGCCCAGACATTTGACGATCTGTTCGGCAAGGGCCGGCATCTCAGCCTTGGTGATCTTTGCCATAAAATTTATCCTCCTTTTTGGGGTACATTCTTGCCGCTCATGCGGTGCGGCAGGTCTCATTGGCTGCATTATAACATGATGATTTTGTTTCGTAAAGATAATTTTGCAAGAAAGTTACTTTCGCCGTAACGAAAATTTTACAGAATGTTTGTTCAATGTGTACGAATAAATGGAAATGATGCTGAACAAATTGCTTTTTGGCATAAAAATTGCTACACTAGTTCCGAACAAAACGCAGGCATCGGGCCTGAAAGGACAGGAGGATGATTATGGGCGAAACGCCGGGCAGTGTGGTCACGTTGCTTTGCTCCGGGATGCACTTTTTCAATGCGGAAAAGCGGATCGCGGATTGTGTGCTGGAAGATACGGCCGGTGTGGCGGCAATGACATCGGCCGAACTGGCACATTGCAGCTCCACCTCGGAAGCCACTGTGACCCGTTTTTGCAAAAAACTGGGGTTTGAGAATTATCGTGCTTTCCAGTTGGCGCTGGCGCGGGACGTGATGGAACGCCAGCCGCTGGAGATCTCCAACGAAGTGCAGCTGGACAATATCCCGCAGTCGCTGCAGAATATCCTTTCCAATAAGATCGATGAGATGAGCGCCACCATCAACGGCATCAACCCGGAAAATCTGCAGCGTGTGCTGGAACTGCTGCAGAATGCGCAGCTGGTGCAGATCGCCGCGGTGGGCAACACCATCCCGGTGGCGATGGATGCGGCCTTCAAGTTCAACCAGCTGGGGATGCGGTGCATCACCAGTGAGATCTCGGAGAAGAACTCGGCGTTCGCGCTCACCCTTACACCGCAGGACGTGCTGCTGCTGATCTCCAACTCCGGCAAATCCCGGCGGCTGAACCAGATGGCCCAGACAGCACGGGACAACGGTGTGCCAGTGGTGCTGATCACCTGCGACCGCAGCTCGCCGCTGGCGCAGCTGGCCGATCATCTGCTGATCTCCACCAACCGCGAGCAACTCATCACCACGACGGATTTTGCGCTCTCCCGCATTTCTGCCATTGTGATCATTGAGGTGCTGTACAATTTCCTGCTGGTGGGGCGGCCCGGTGCCAAGGGCTTCGTGAGCCGTCATGAGGGACTGATGGCCCACGATAAGGACGTGCGCTGACACAGAACAAAAAAGATCCCGACACCGTAACAGTGCCGGGATCTTTCTGCTTATAAGGCTCAGCCCTCGATGAGCTCCACGGTCTTCATCTTGACCGGGGTGGTGGGCTTGTCGTTCCAGTCGGTGCGCACAGCGGCGATCTTGTCCACGACATCCATGCCGGCCACGACCTTGCCAAAGGCGGCATACTGGCCGTCCAGATGGGGTGCGTCCTTGTGCATGATGAAGAACTGGCTGCCTGCGCTGTTGGGGTTCATGCTGCGGGCCATGCTGATGACACCACGGGTGTGCTTGAGCGGGTTGTTCACGCCGTTAGCAGCAAACTCACCCTTGATGTTCCAGCCCGGGCCGCCGGTGCCGTTGCCCAGCGGGCAGCCGCCCTGGATCATAAAGCCGGGGATGACACGGTGGAAGGTCAGGCCGTTATAGAAGCCCTCGCTGACCAGCTTCTTGAAATTCTCACAGGTGATGGGGGCGACTTCCTCATTCAGCTCAATGTCGATGATGCCGCCGTCTTCCATAGTAATGCGAACCATAACGCTACAATACTCCTTTTGTGTTGACCCCGCAGCGGGGGTGTGTGCGGCAGAGATGTCTGTCGGATATCTCTTATAGTATACCATAGCTTTTGCCTGTTGCAACGGCGCAGATGCAACGTTTTTGTTAAAAATCGGCTAAAGTTCCGTAATGCAACCAGAGTTTACACGCCGGTTGGTGGACGCAACCGGGCTTTTGTGCTAAAATCGTGCCACAGAAAAACCCAACAAACCACACTTCAAAGGAGGAAACCGTATGAACATGAGTACATCCAGTCTTATACTTTACAGAACGTTTCAGGTTTTGGGCTTTATCCTTGCGATCTTCAAGATCTTTGCCCCTTTTATAGCACTCTATCTGCTCTGGCGCATTGCCCGCAATCTGGAAAAGCCGCCGAAACTCACGGAGGAAGTCAAGATCGTGCGCAAGTCGCTTTCCGAGATGCTCAAGGAGAACCGCACCCGCTGCAAGATGACCCAGGAATTTGTGGCGGAGAGCATCGGCGTCAGCCGACAGGCGGTGTCCAAATGGGAAAAAGGCACCTCGGAGCCGAACACTTCCAACCTGATGGCGCTGGCAAAGCTGTACGGCATCCCGGCCGAGGATCTGCTCCGGGGCGTGGAGAGTGCACTGGAAGAACAGAAAAAATCATAACTCGCTGCGCATCTCCACCATATCGGCCCAGAACCGTTTGGGGCAGTGGGTCATGCGGCCTTTTTCGTTGTGGCGCGCTTTGATTTCCAGTGTTTTGTAGAACTGCGTCCACAGCGCCTGAAACTGCTGCTCCCGCGCGCTGGGCGGCGGCAGCTCCAAAGGCGCTGCCAGTTCCAGCAGCCGGGTGCCGTGCTTTTCGTGCAGCAGCACCGCCTGATGGACGGCATCGTAGATCATAAAGTCCTCCTCCGGAAAGCGTCCGCAAAAGTGCGGGCGCAGCAGGGGGAGGATATAATTTTTGGGGTGGATGACCGCGCCCAGCATCCCGTCGTGCTCCTCGAACCGCACAAAGCCCTGAAACTTGTCTACCTCCCAGTCCAGGCTCTTTTTCATGGCGTAGAGGGGCGCGACCACCGGGTGCCCCTCCCGCTTGACCGTGCCCGGGCCAAGTGCAAAGGCCAGATGCAGAAAGCGGAGCAGCAGCAGCTCCTTGTCCTCCTGCCCGGAGAGAAAATCCCGGCTGACGAGGTACTCGGTCTCTGCGCCCAGTTTTTTGCCAAAGCTGGCAAATACCCGGCGGGCAATGGCGGGGTCGGTGGAGATCTCCTTGACCGGGTAGAGGGTGGCCGTTTCCCGCTGGGGCGTCCACACCGCAAAGGGGATCTCGTGCTGGGCAAAGCTTTCGTACACGCAGCACAGAAAGCCCTCAAAGCTGCCGTCATACAGGTAGACCACGTCGGCATCGTGCAGCTTGCGTGCCCCCTTGGGGCTTACAGCGCTTTGGCAAGACATTGCACCGCCTCCTCCCGTACCATGCGGACAGCCGCCCGGGGCGGCACGCCCTGCCCGATGAGATTGTCCACGGCAGGCGGGCTGAACAGGCTCAGCTGCTCGCAGCTGCCGCTGAACACGTTGGGGTCGATGAGCGCCCGGGTGATGCATTCCCGCCCGGCGCTGCCGCGCCCCGGGTGTGCCCCGGCAAAGCCCCGGCAGGTGATGAAATACTGCGCCCGCTTGAGCACCACCCCCATGCGCTTGAGCTCGTCCAGCCCCAGCGCCGCCTGCTTGCGGGCGCGCCAGATGCGCCGGGCGCTTTTGGGGCCGATGCCCGGCACCCGCAGCAGCATTTCAAAGGGCGCACGGTTCACATCCACCGGGAACAGCCCGTAGTGCTGCACCGCCCAGTTGCATTTGGGGTCCAGATAGGGGTTGAAGTTGGGGTTATCCTGATCTAAAATTTCGTCTGCCTCGAACTGGTAGAACCGCAGCAGCCAGTCTGCCTGATACAGACGGTGTTCCCGAAGAAGCGGCGGTGCGGTTCCAAGAGCTGGCAGATTAGAATCCTCATTCAAAGGAACATAGGCAGAATAAAACACACGTTTCAAGTCATACTGCTGATATAATTTCTGCGTTGTCGATAAAAGCTGCAGATCACTCTCCCCAGTTGCGCCAATGATCATCTGTGTACTTTGACCGGCAGGAACAAAAGAAGCTGGTTTCCCATTATTTTGCAAACGTAAAGTATTCTTAAGAGAAGGATCTGCAAGTGTCAATGGGGAAGAACCAGTCTGAATCCGCTGATAAGGATTCTCTTGAAAGATCGTATGCTTCAAATACTTATTACTTTGAGAACGTTCCATAGAGGCATCTTTTCCGATCATCAACCGATGATCCACGATTCCATTCTGAATCTGACGAATTGGAGCAACAAGTTTCTTCGGATTCTTATGAGGAGCCAGCTTCTTAAGCCCGTCAATCGTAGGAAGTTCCAGATTCACACTCATACGATCGACAAGATATCCCATATTCGTGATCAATTCATCCGAAGTGCCAGGAATCGCTTTCACATGGATATATCCATTAAAATGGTACTTTGTACGAAGCAGATAAATCGCCTGATACATCAATTCCATCGTATAAGTCGGACTCTTTATGATTCCAGAGCTTAAAAATAATCCTTCAATATAATTTCTTCGATAAAATTCCACAACAAGTGTACAGATCTCGTCCGGAGTAAATGTTGTACGAACCCTGTCATTACTTACTCGGTTTAGACAATACTTACAATCATAAATACATTCATTGCTAAGTAAGATCTTAAGCAAAGACACACAGCGCCCATCCGAAGAAAAACTATGACAGATTCCAGAAGCCTCTGTATTCCCGAGCATTCCTTTCTTTCCACGGCGGGAAGAACCACTGGAAGTACAGGCGACATCGTATTTTGCTGCATCAGCTAAAATCTTCAATTTTTCATTTAAAGATAAATCTTTTGATGAGATTTCCATATCAAACAGCTCCTTTCGAATGTATGTTCTAGTTTAACATAAATAAACGTAATTTACAAATTGTATTTTGATCTGATCATCATATATATTTGAAAAAAACCACCACATTAGTGACCATTAAGATCATAAATGTGATGGCTTTTTTCTAGCCAAGAATCTTCTTATTCGATACAGTTGCATCCTGATAAGAATATGACTTGGTTGTAAGAGATTCTAAAATCTGCTCAGGATGAACAATGGCATCTTCTAAAGATGTGACATAAAGCTTTTTATTACCGAAGCGGGAAGCTTCGTCGATCGCAACATCAGCAGCGATCACAATATAATCAGCTTCATCGATCTGTTCAGGGGAAAACTGATTTTGAATTCCCATAGCTCCCTGTGTTTCCACAGAAAGGTCAATGCCAAGTTTCTTACCTGCCTGTTCTAGTTTCTCTGCCGCAACATAGGTTTGAACCATTCCAGTCGGGCATTTTGTTACACACAAAATTTTCATGAAATCCTCCAATCGTATGTTACTCCTTCTTGATAGTCAGTATAGCATGAGATAGTAGAAAAGGAAAAGCAGAATGATAGAAAAAATAGTTTTTGTTAAAAGTGCATAGAAATAAAGTGAAAATATTGTTAATATCGACCATAAACAACAACTTGTAAAGAGGACCGTACAAGTTTTAAAATAAGAACCATAAGGAAGGAGGATGTCAAGCATGGGAAAGAACAAAGGAGAAATGAAATATCACACATTAAAGGAATCACTGAAGAATGATATTTTATCTGGTGTCTATCAACCGGGAGATAAGATGCCGTCAGAGAATCAACTAGTACAGGAATATGATCTTAGCCGCCATACCGTACGTAAGGCGCTGTCAATTCTGGAAGAAGAAGGTTATATCATTGCAGTTCATGGAAAGGGAACGTTTTGTACAGAACGGGCACTTCATAAAAAGGAATCAAAGAACATTGCAGTGGTTACAACCTATATTTCTGATTATATATTCCCTAGATTGATCCAGGGGATCAACAGTGTCCTTTCCAAAGATGGATACAGCATTATTTTTAAGACAACAGAAAATAGCAGACGAGGAGAGACAGCATGTCTTGAAGATATTCTTACAAAAGATATTGATGGCTTGATCATTGAGCCAAGTAAAAGTGAGATTGTATGCAGACATCCAAAACTTTATGAGAATCTTGATAAATATGAAATTCCCTACATTTTTATTCACGGAGTCTATGAGGAGATGAAAGACAAACCCCACATTCTTATGGACGACTGTAAAGGAGGTTATCTGCTTACAAAATATCTGATCGATATGGGACATCAACATATCGTAGGAGTTTTTAAAGCAGATGATCATCAAGGAAGAGAACGACATAAAGGTTATGTGATGGCACTTCAGGAAGCAGGATATCAATATGATCCAGATATGGTTGTCTGGTTTCATACAGAAGATCGTCAGATGAAACCGGTAACATCGGTTGTTCAGATGATAAAGGATCAAAGAAAGATGGATGCAGTTGTCTGTTACAATGACCAGATCGCATTTTCAATCATTGGAGGATTGCATCAGATCGGTGTTTCAATTCCAGAAGACTTGTCGATCACAGGATATGATAATTCAATGCTTGCACATCAGCATCCACTTTCTTTAACGACTATTGCTCATCCACAGGAAAAACTTGGCGAGATGGCAGGACAGTTGTTGCTAGAAAAGATACAAGGTGGATCAGATAAAGACATGAAAACAGAGTATTTGATCGAACCGAAATTGGTGATCGGAAACTCATGTAAAAATAGGAATCAAGAATAGATATAAAACTGGGAGGCAAAAAATGGAACTTAAAAAAAATTACAAATTTTGGTTTGCAACAGGATCACAGGATTTATATGGAGATGAATGTTTAAGCCATGTGGCAAAACATGCACAGATCATTGTGCAGAATTTCAATGAAAGTGGTATCTTACCATTTGAAGTTATATGGAAACCGACATTAATTGATAGTACTTCGATCAGAAGAACATTTGAAGAAGCAAATGCAGATGAAGAATGTGCCGGTGTCATCACATGGATGCACACATTCTCCCCAGCAAAATCATGGATCGCAGGATTACAGGCATTTAAGAAACCATTATTACATCTTCACACACAGTTTAATGAAGAAATCCCATATGACACGATTGATATGGATTTTATGAATGAAAACCAGTCAGCACATGGTGACAGGGAATTTGGACATATCGTAACAAGAATGGGAATCCCAAGAGAAGTTGTTGTTGGATATTATGAATCAAAAGAAGTGAAAGAAAAGATCGCATCTTGGATGAGAAGTGCAATCGGAATGGTGGAAAGTAAAAATATCCGTGTGGTAAGGATTGCGGATAATATGAGAAATGTTGCGGTTACAGAAGGCGATAAAGTCGAAGCACAGATTAAATTTGGATGGGAGATCGATGCATATCCAGTCAATGAAGTTGTAGATTATGTCAATGCAGTCAGCAAAGGTGATATTGATGCACTGACACAGTTATATTATGAAAAATACAATCTTTTATTAGAGGGCAGAGATCCGATCGAATTTAAGAAACATGTAGAGGTACAGGCAGGAATCGAGATCGGACTGGAAAAATTCTTAAAAGACCATGATTATCAGGCAGTTGTTACACACTTTGGCGATCTTGGTGGATTAAAACAGCTTCCAGGACTTGCGATTCAGAGATTAATGGAAAAAGGTTATGGATTTGGTGCAGAAGGTGACTGGAAGACAGCAGCAATGGTACGACTGATGAAAGTTATGACAGCAGGAAAGGAAGATGCCAAAGGAACATCATTTATGGAAGATTATACATACAATTTTGTTCCGGGAAAAGAGGGTATCTTAGAAGCTCATATGTTGGAAGTATGCCCAACGATCGCGGATGGTCCTGTTTCAATCAAAGTAAATCCATTATCTATGGGAGATCGTGAAGACCCTGCAAGACTTGTATTTACGGCAAAAGAAGGAGAAGGAATAGCCACTTCTCTGATCGATCTTGGACATCGTTTCCGTTTGATCATTAATAAAGTGGATTGTAAAAAGACAGAAAAACCAATGCCAGAGCTTCCAGTAGCTACGGCATTCTGGACACCGAAACCAGATCTTTATAAAGGAGCAGAGGCATGGATCTTAGCTGGTGGAGCACATCATACAGCATTTTCTTATGATCTTAGTGTAGATCAGATGGTTGCATGGGCAGAGGCTATGGGAATTGAGAGTGTTGTCATTGACGAGAATACAGATATTAGAACATTAAAGAATGAATTAAGATGGAATGAAGTAGTTTATCGTTAGAAAATGGAGGTAGTACCATGGAAACAAAGCAAATGATCACAGATGGAAAAACAGCATTGGGAATCGAATTTGGATCAACTAGGATCAAAGTTGTACTGATCGACAAAGATCATCATCCGATCGCATCCGGAAGCCATGACTGGGAAAACCGTCTGGAGAATAATATATGGACTTACACATTAGAAGACATCTGGAGTGGACTACAAGACAGTTACAAAAATTTAGTAAACGACGTGAAAGAAAAATATGACATAACACTAACCAAGGTTGGAAGCATCGGATTTAGCGCAATGATGCATGGATATATGGCATTTGATAAAGATGGAGAATTGTTAGTGCCATTTCGAACATGGAGAAATACAATGACAGAAGAAGCTTCTGAGAAATTAACCGAAGCATTTTCTTATCATATTCCTCAAAGATGGAGTATCGCACATCTGTATCAGGCAATCTTAAAAGAAGAAGAACATGTAAAGGATATTGATTATCTGACAACACTGGCAGGATATGTTCATTGGAAATTAACAGGCGAAAAGGTGCTCGGTGTTGGAGAAGCATCTGGAATGTTCCCAATCGATATCGAAACAAAAGATTATAACCAGACAATGATCAAGACATTTGATGATTTGATCAAAGATAAGAAATTTGGATGGAAATTAGAAAATATCTTACCAAAAGTTTTAATGGCTGGAGATAAAGCAGGAATCTTAAGTGAAGAAGGTGCCAAATTATTAGATCCATCTGGTGCTCTGGAAGCAGGAATACCTTTATGTCCACCAGAAGGAGATGCAGGAACTGGAATGGTTGCAACAAACAGCGTGACAAGAAAAACAGGAAATGTATCTGCAGGAACAAGTGTTTTTGCAATGATCGTTTTAGAGAAAGAATTAAAGAAAGTTTATGATGAGATCGATCTTGTCACAACTCCATCAGGTGATCTTGTTGGTATGGTACATTGCAACAACTGTACATCAGATTTGAATGCATGGGTCAACTTATTTAAAGAATTTGCACAGACTTTCGGAATGAAAGACATTGATATGAACGAGCTGTATGGAGCTCTTTACAATAAAGCATTAGAAGGTGACAAAGACTGTGGTGGACTACTTGCCTATAATTATTTCTCAGGAGAACATATCACAGGATTTGAAGAAGGAAGGCCACTATTTGTAAGAAAACCAGACAGTAATTTTAATCTTGCAAACTTTATGAGAGTTCATCTATACACAGCACTTGGAGCTTTGAAGACGGGGCTTGATATCTTGATGAAGGAAGAAGATGTCAAAGTTGATAAAATGCTGGGACATGGTGGATTATTCAAAACAGAAGGTGTTGGACAAAAGATCATGGCAGCAGCTGTGAATGCACCAGTATCAGTTATGAAAACAGCTGGAGAAGGTGGTGCATGGGGAATGGCGATCCTTGCAGCCTATATGCTGGATAAAGCAGAAGATGAGACGCTTGATACCTATCTTTCAGACAAAGTATTTGCAGGAGAAGAAGGAACAACGATTGCTCCAGATGAAAAAGATGTGGAAGGATTTGATGAATTTATCAAGCAGTATCAGAAAGGTCTTGCAATTGAACGTGCAGCAGTAGATGCCATGTAAATAAAGGAGAGAAACAATGTTAGAACAGTTAAAAAAAGAAGTTTATGAAGCAAATATGGAACTTCCTAAAAGAGGTCTGATCACATATACATGGGGAAATGTCAGTGGAATTGATAGAGAAAGTGGTTTATTTGTTATTAAACCAAGTGGTGTGGATTATGATAAACTTTCTCCAGAAGATATGGTTGTCATGGATCTTGATGGAAACAGAGTGGAAGGAGATTTAAATCCATCTTCTGATACACCAACGCATATTGAATTATATAAAGCATTCAAAGATTTAGGAGGAATTGTACATACACATTCCCCATGGGCAACATCATGGGCACAGGCGGGGAGAAGTATTCCATGCTATGGAACAACACATGCAGATTACTTCTATGGAGAAATTCCATGTGCAAGAAGCCTCACAAAAGAAGAAATTGAAGAAGCCTATGAGAAGAATACAGGATTGGTGATCATTGAGACATTTAAAGATAAAAATCCAGTTTATGTTCCAGGAGTGCTTTGTACAAATCATGGACCATTTACATGGGGAGCTGATGCAGCCGAGGCAGTTCATAATGCCGTTGTCTTAGAAGAAGTCGCAAAGATGGCATACCGTTGCGAGCATTTAAATCCAGAAGCAAAGCCAGCACCACAATATCTGCAGGATAAACATTTCTTCAGAAAACATGGGGCAAATGCTTACTATGGCCAAGGCAAATAATGAAAATGGATCAATAAAGATATCAGATAAAATTTAAAAGAAAGTGTTGTAAAATGAAAGTAAAAATGATCGAAAAAAGACAAAATGGAGTCTGCTTATTTGAATTACAAAATGATGAGATAAAAGTGATCACGAGTAACCTTGGTTGTCATATTTTATCTGTGTTCACAAAAGACAGAGATGGAAATTATGGAGATGTCGTTCTTGGATATCAAGATGTGGAAGATTGTCATAAAGATGATAAATTTTTAGGATGTATCATCGGACGTGTTGCAAACAGAATTGCAAATGGAGAGTTTCAGTTGAATGGAAAGACCTATAAACTTGCAGTAAATTCCGGACCGAATACGCTTCATGGTGGTATAAATGGATTTAATCAGAAGATTTTTAACTATGAGATTTTAGAAGATGGAATCCGTTTTATCTATCTTTCTCCAGATATGGAAGAAGGATTTCCAGGAAGTCTTTGTTTAAAGATAGTATATCGTCTATCTGGAAATGAATTAAAGATGGAATATGAAGCAATGACAGATCAAGACACACTGATCAATATAGCCAATCATTCCTATTTTAATCTTTCAGCAAAAGACAGTAAGATCTATGATCATCAATTGATGATCAAATCAGATCAGATTGCATGTGCAGATGAGAATGGTCTTCCAACAGGTGAGTTTTTGGATGTAGAGAATACACCATTTGATTTTAAAAGTTTTCATGAGATTGGAGAACGGATTCATGATGATGATGAACAGTTGAGATTCGTTGGAGGCTATGATCATTGTTTTATGTTAAAGGATGAGAAAAATCAGGCAGTCTTATATGATAAAGAAAGTGGACGAAAATTAACGATCACAACAACACTTCCATGCATGCAGTTATATGCAGGAAACTTTCTGGCAGGAGGAAGTGATGGTAAATTTGGAAAACCATATGAGAACAGAGATGGTGTTGCATTAGAACCACAATTTTTGCCTAATTCTATGAATATAGAGAAAAAGCCAAGAGTTATCTTAAGAAAAGGCGAAGAGTATGAAGCAGTGACAACATACCGATTTGAAACAGAATAATATAGATTGAAATTAAAAAATAAGAATCATATCCATACAATATCCCCTTCCCCTTTTTATTTGTATGGATATATTCTTGTTTATTTCTGGAATATAATTCTATAAGAGAGTATAATAATATTTTAGGAAAGAGGAAGGTAATATGATCAAAGTATTTTTAGTAGAAGATGAAAAGATCATTCGTAAGAGTATAAAGAATAACGTAAAATGGGAAGAAAATGGTTTTGAATTTGCGGGAGAAGCACCAGATGGTGAGATGGCTCTTCCAATGATCGAAAAACTACATCCAGATATCGTGATCACAGATATCAAGATGCCATTTATGGATGGACTTGAATTAAGTGATATCTTAAAGAAAAAAATGCCAAAAATACAGATCATCATACTTTCTGGATATGGGGAGTTTGACTATGCAAAAGAAGCGATCAAGATCGGTGTAACAGATTATCTGACCAAACCAGTAACTGGTGAGCAGTTATTAGAAGCACTAAATAAAGTAAAACAAAAGCTTGATAAGAAAAAAAGACAGGAAGAAGATATAAAAAAATTACAAAAAAATATAAAAACACAAATGAAAAATATGAGATATCAATTTTTCGGGAATCTGATCCGCGGAAAGATATCTGTATCTAAATTAATGGAACAAGGGAATGAACTTGGAATAGATCTTATGGCACCGGCATACAATTTTATGTTATTTAAAATATTTTCAAAGAATGAGAATGATACAGAGGCAGTATATGATCTTCGTACCAAAGAAGATGCGATCGTAGAAGAAGTAAGCAGCCAGTTTGAAAATATGATTGTTTTTCACCGTGTAACAGAGGGCTATATTTTAATGATCAAGGCACAGAATACAGAGGAAACCATACAAGTGGCAAAAGATTATGTTGCAGCATTGACAAAGCGTATGAAAAAAGAGAAAGAACTACAATGGTTTGCAGGGATTGGACATGCAGTGGAACGATTACATAACCTTTCGGAATCTTACGACAGTGCAAGCAAGGCTTTTGCATACCAGTATCAGTCTTCTGGGAATGAAGCGGTGTTTTTTGATAAATTAGATAATGAAAAGATAGAAAGAGCAGAAGATCTGCAGCAAGTAGATTTTACCAAAGTAAATTCAGAATCGCTGGAAGAGTTTTTGAGAAATGGAAAAGAAGAAGCTGTACATTTATTTGTAGAGGAGTATACCAAGACATTAGGAAAATCTAATATGGATTCCTTTATGTTTTGTCAGTATATGCTGATCAATATACAGGTAGGTGTTATGAAATTCGTTGAGAAAATGGGAGTTGAGAAAGCAAATATCGATCGCACGTTTAAGGATTACAAACAACAGATCGCTGCAGTTTCAACAGGAGAGAAAGCAGCGGAGTATATCGAAGAACTTATCATACAAGCGATCAGAATGCGAAATGAAAGATTAGGGAAGAAACATTCTTCATTGATAACGGAGGCAAAAGAATTTATTGTGAAAAATTATCAAGAAGAAACATTATCGTTGAGTGATGTTGCAGATCAGGTTGGATTAAGCAGCAGTCATTTTAGTACAACGTTTAAACAAGAAACAGGGAAATCTTTTGTGGAATTTTTGACATCAGTCAGAATGGATAAAGCAAAAGAAATGCTTTGTTTTACAGATATGAAGGCATCACAGATCAGCTATGAAGTGGGATATAAGGATCCACATTACTTTAGCTACCTGTTTAAAAAAACGCAAGGATGTACTCCAAGTGAATATAGATCAAGGAGGATGTAATGAAAAAATATGTGAGAGAATCTATTGCTCGATTTCGGCAGTTCTCAATAGAAAAAAAACTAAAATGGTTAAGGATGGTCGTGATAATTCCTGCGTTAGTGGGGATTATCACGCTTCTTGTTATCATGATAAATTTTAATGAAAGCTATAATGAGGCAGTAAAAAACGTATCAGTAGCCAGCAAGTTTAATTTCTCATTTTCAGAAGATATGGATTATAAAATGTATCGTATTGTTATCGGTGCAGAGAGTTTTGATACGATGAAACCATATGAGGAGATTAAGGAAGCGAAGGAGCTGGTAAAGGAACTGAATAAAAATGCGGTAACAGATGAAAGTAAATTAAGAACGAGACAGATAGGAAAACTGTTGGATAATCTGAAGATTTCCATTGAAGAAATTGAACACTCAGATCTAAAAAACGATTATATGGAAAATAATCAGAGATTAAGATTAAATGTGAATGTATTTACAGAAATCATTAAAGAAAAAGTATCCGAATACATTTACTATGAGATTGGGAATATGGAGAGTATGCGTGTAAAACTGGAAAAAGAAATCATGCATACGATCACGATCACATTGATCGCTGTACTGTTTTTGTCTCTGATAACATGGAAATTATCGAAATTGATTTCGCAAAGCATTAGTTATCCAGTCAGACAATTATGTGAGATGACAAAGGAAGTGGCGCAGGGAAATTTTGATGTACATGGACCTCAAAATACAACAGAAGAGCTGCAGATCTTAACAAATAATTTCGAACATATGGCACAAAAGGTAGAGAGATTGATCGAAGATGTAAAAGTAGAACAACAAAATCTTCGAAAAAAAGAGCTGCAGTTACTACAAGAGCAGATTAATCCACATTTCCTTTATAATACATTGGACACGATCATGTGGCTTGCCATTGATCATCAGGATGACAAAGTGGTAGAAATGGTAGCTGCCTTGTCTGGCTTTTTCCGTACAAGTTTAAGTCACGGAGAAGATAAGATATCGATCAGGGAAGAATTAGAGCATGTTGAAAATTATTTAAAGATACAACAATTAAGATACGGGGATATTATGGAATATTCTATTGATGTCCCAGATGAGATCAAGAAAAATGATATTGTAAAGATCACTTTACAGCCATTAGTAGAAAATGCATTATATCATGGATTGAAAAAACAAAGAGAAAAAGGAATGATAAAGATTTCCAGTGTAGATGATGAAAATAATATATTCCTGATCGTTGAAGATAATGGAGTTGGTATGCAGCCTGAGCAGGTAGTTCAGATCAATAAAGAAATGTATGAAGATATATGGGTAAACAGGACAACAGGGTTTGGAATTGCAAATGTAAATCGGCGGATTAAATTATATTATGGAGAAGAATATGGGTTGATCCTTGAAAGTGAACCAGATATTGGAACTAAGGTGATCGTAGTTGTACCGAAGACTAGACAAGCAGAGAAAAAATAATCAAAAATCAAAAAAATTCAAACCATTATCAAAAAAAATCAAACTTTAAACAGACAAGATAAAAATTTCATAAAATAATCCACCGAATGCAAAAGAAATTGCATTGAAAGAAATACAATTTCAAGTAAAATATAACTTGTAATTAAGGAAAACGAAAAAATCAAAAAAGAAAAAGGAGGAAATCATAATGAGAAGAAGTATTAAGAAGGTGGCTGCAGGTTTACTTGCAACAATGATGATTGGAACAATGCTTACTGGTTGTGGTGGAGGAAACAAGAAAGACAGTGGTTCTTCAAAGAAGGAAACTTCAGAGATCAACATCGGATTTTCACAGGTTGGAGCTGAGAGTGATTGGCGTGTAGCGAATACAAAGTCTATGAAATCTGCATTAACAGCAAAGAACGGATTTAAATTATCATTTGCAGATGCTCAGCAGAAACAGGAAAATCAGACAAAAGCGGTCAGAGAATTTATCACACAGGGTGTTGATGTGATCGCAATCGCACCTGTAACAGAAACAGGTTGGGAAACAGTTTTAAAAGAAGCAAAGAAAGCTGACATTCCAGTTATCACAGTTGACCGTCAGATCAAAACTTCTGATGATTCACTGATCACAGCATGGGTTGGATCGGACTTCAAAAAAGAAGGTGTGAAAGCGGCTGAATGGTTAATTAAAGAAAAGGGAAAAGAAAAAGGTGACGTAAACATCGCTGTATTACAGGGAACGATTGGTTCTTCTGCAGAAATCGGACGTACAAAAGGATTTAAAGAAGGAATCAAAGATCAGAAAAACTTCAAGATCATTGCTTCTCAGACAGGAGAATTTACACAGGCAAAAGGTCAGGAAGTTATGGAATCTTTCTTAAAACAGAACAAAGACATTGATGTTGTAGTAGCACAGAATGATAACATGGCATTCGGAGCAATCGATGCATTAAAAGCAGCAGGAAAAACACCTGGTAAAGACGTAACGATCATTTCTTTCGATGCGATCAAAGCAGCATTAAAGAAAGTTCAGTCTGGAGAGATCAATGCTGAATTTGAATGTAACCCACTTCATGGACCTCGTGTAGCTGAATTAGCTAAGAAGATCATGAAAGGTGAAAAAGTAGATAAGATCCAGTATGTAGATGAGCAGGTATTTACAAAAGATAATACTACAAAAGAAGTTATTAACAAACGTGCATATTAATAAACATTGTTGAAAATCCCCTTAAGTACACACATGTAACTATTAACAATCGCACTACAAATAAAGATTGCAGGCTCTGGGTCAGGACAATCTGACTTATCCTGTAATTTTTATGCCAAAAATCAGGGCATTTTCATTAAAATCGGCTCAAAAATCATGAAAAGAAAGGAGAATTGTCATGAGTGATGAAAAGAAGACAGTTCTATCCATGCGACATATTAATAAAACATTCCCAGGAGTGAAAGCACTGTCCGATGCACAGCTTACATTGAGAGAAGGAGAGATTCATGCCTTAATGGGAGAAAATGGTGCAGGAAAATCTACACTGATCAAAGTTCTTACAGGAGTTGAGGAATTTGAGACAGGTGAGATCATCATGGATGGAAAAAGTATTATTAACACATCCCCTCAAGAAGCGGGAAACAATGGAATCAGCACCGTTTATCAGGAAGTAAACCTGTGTCCGAATCTAACGGTAGCAGAAAATATTTTTATCGGAAGAGAACCAATGAAAATGGGGAGGATCGACTGGAAGACGATGAATACACAGGCACAGAAGATCCTTGATAATCTGGAATTAGAAATTGATGCCACACAGGAATTGGAAAACTATTCCGTAGCGATTCAGCAGATGGTGGCGATCGCAAGAGCAGTTGACATTCAGTCAAAAGTATTGATCCTTGATGAACCAACATCAAGTCTTGATGAAGGAGAAGTTGAGAAATTATTTAAGGTTATGAATATGCTAAAGAAACGCGGAACAGCGATCGTATTCGTAACACACTTTTTGGAACAGGTCTATGCAGTCTGTGACAGGATCACAGTACTTAGAAATGGACATTTTGTAGGCGAATATAAGACAGAAGAGCTTCCAAGATTTAAATTAGTTGCAACAATGATGGGAAAAGAATTTGATGATCTGGCAGACATCAAAGGAAGTGGAACATCATCAAAGAAACAAAGCGACGAAGTTGTGATCGAAGCAAAAGGTCTTTATCATAAAGGAACGATCAAACCATTTGACATTAAGATCCATAAAGGAGAAGTTGTTGGATTATCTGGATTATTAGGATCTGGACGTTCCGAACTTGTAAGAGCGATTTATGGAGCAGATAAACCAGATGGAGGAGAATTATATGTCAAAGGAGAAAAATTAGATGTCAAAGCACCAATTGATGCAATGCATAAAGGAATGGCATATTGTCCGGAAGATCGTAAAGTAGAAGGAATCATTGCAGATCTTTCTGTAAGAGAAAACATGATCTTGGCACTTCAGGCAAAACGAGGAATGTTCAAACTGATGAGCAGAAAAGAACAGGAAGAGTTGACAGATAAGTATATTAAGATGCTGCAGGTTAAGACAGCAAGCAGAGAAACACCGATCAAATCATTAAGTGGTGGTAATCAGCAGAAAGTAATCCTCGGAAGATGGCTGATGACAGAACCAGATTTCCTGATCCTTGATGAACCAACCAGAGGTATTGATGTTGGAACAAAGACAGAGATTCAGAAATTAGTCGTAAAACTTGCAAATGAAGGAATGTCTGTTGTATTTATTTCATCCGAAGTAGAAGAAATGCTTCGTACCGTGACTCACATGGGAATCTTACGAGATGGTGAGAAAGTCGGAGAATTGGAAGAAAGTGAATTATCACAGGAAAATGTAATGAAAGCAATCGCAGGAGGGGAGCAGTAATGGGTAATTTCAAAAAACTGGCGCAGAAACGTCTGTTCCTTCCGGTTTTCAGTATGATCCTGGTCATGCTGATCAACGTAGTATATGATATTGCAACAGGAAGTGCACCGCTTTCCTTCTTTATGATTTCCATTAAGAATGGTGTACTTTACGGACGTCTGATCGACATCCTGAACCGTGGAAGTGAAATCGCCATACTGGCAATCGGTATGACACTTGTTGTATCTGCTTCTGGTGGTACTGATATTTCCGTTGGTTCCGTAATGAGTCTTTACGCAGGTGTCTGCTGTATGATCCTTGCAGGATACGGAAATGTAAATGTGCAGGAATATGCGCATCCGTTGCTGGTTGGCATTGGAGCCGGACTTCTTGTCACTTTGATCTGTGGTATTTTTAACGGATTTTTGGTTGCCTATATGAATATCCAGCCGATGGTCGCTACC
>OGPQ01001055.1_pt1 | contig 20689 bp, 16 predicted proteins | sample 1552971 | NCBI WGS metagenome assembly OGPQ01 (sample SAMEA2580232, study PRJEB22360) | human gut metagenome | biome: human gut; feature: human-associated habitat; material: faeces | place: Denmark | collected 2008/2010 | reverse complement strand
AAATTAAACTCTATTTATTTGGCATTCCCTGCTATCATTAACCGAAGCGGGGATGCCTTTGTATTGCAATACACGGTTATCATCTTATTGAAATGACCTTTTTCTTCTGCCTCATACGTCACTGTCAGTTCCAATGACGCGCCGGGACGGACAGGTTCCTTGCTGTAGCTCACCTTGGTGCAGCCGCAAGATGTAGTGACATCCTGAATGACCAGCAGATTGTTGCCTTCATTGGTCAATACAAACTTGTATTCCTGCTTTTCCGATTGTGGAAAAGTCCCGAAATCCATATTGGCCGTATTGACGGAAACGTCTGTCATGGCAACTGCCGAAGAAGGCATTTTGCCATTGGTCAATCTCTGCAGATAGAGTTCTTTCACCTTCGGGTTATGAACCGGGTTGCCTATCGCTATCACTTTATTTTCCCGGTTTAATAAAAAAGATTGAAATGTCATTTCACCGGGAAAACGGTTTAATGCATTAAAATCGTCCTTTTCATCGAAACAAACCGGATAAGTGAAGGCATCCCTCCGGGTAATGTAACGCAACTCTTTTACATCCTTGGGGTGGAAATAGAACACAAAGGGCACTTTCCCCTGAGCCAATGAATCTACTTCGTGCATGAATTCCTTCCAACGAGGCAATTGCAACTTGCAACTGGTGCAACCTACAGAGTCTACATAAGTAACTATCTTATATTCGGCATCTGCGAAAGAAAAATCAATCGTGTCTTTCCCTTGAATGGTGAAGACAGAATGGGGAGGGAAGGAAATCTCTTTCCCATCCCATTCCCTCACCAAACGAGCAATTTTCTCTTTTTCTGATTCCTTGCAAGAACATAATAAACAGAAAAGGGACAATATAGTGAATAAAACCTTCATTTATTGTAAACCGTAATGTTCCACTATATACTCTACTTTGCTGTTATTAATAGGGCAAACCAAACTTCCTGATGAATAACACCGCTGAATTACAGGTTCTTCACCACCTGCCAAGGCTTCTATGTTTTCCAGCAAGTATTGACTTGAAGTCTCTTTTTTATTAGATACTTTACACACCAACAGTGCCACTACCGTGAGCACAAACAATCCTTTTAAAATGTTTCTCATAATATATTTCTTTTTAAAACGATGCCAAAGGTATGGGAGATAAATCAATAATCCAAGGGATTTCGTCAATAGTTTTCTGAACTCCATGATAATTCAGAAAGTTCAGAAAAGTTCAGAATTCCATCAGGCTGTTTTTGACCAAGAAAGTCCCAAAAACAATAATTTATATTACCTTTGCAGATAATAAAGAATGGAATATGAAAAAGAAAATCAACCGGTACATCCCTCTTGTAATATGTATTACAGCTGAAATAGTAATGATAATGCATTCGTTTAATAGCACACTCCAAAAAACGAATGGTGAAATAAATGGTGTCCTAAAGGAAGTAATCGTTGATGATTATCACACAAGATCCGGGAAACTTCCACTCGTATCGAGCCAGAAAGGGAAAAACAAAGTAAAGCAAACCTATATAAAGACAGCGACCGGTAAGACTATCTATACATTTAAGGACAGCGTAGATTCAGAAGCAGCATGTAGGTTAACAGAAGAGTATGTCATGGGCCGTCTTAATCCTCTTATTCCTGATAACGTCAACAAGAAACTTCAAGAAGGAATGAAACGACATTCCATAGATGGAAAAACCGGCATCGTATATCGTTCGCCCAACACATATACCTACAGCAATAAAGACTCTTTATCATATCATTCGGCAAGTTATCAAACTCCTTTCTATGCTTTAGATATCGCAAAAACATATCATGTAAGCGCATGGATAGACTATGACTGGTTGCCTCTGCTCATTAAACAGACTCCATTTTATAATTTTCTGCTTATTATTTTATTAGCAGGTGCAATTGTCTTTCTATTGATTACCCTTATCAAAAAACAGTATTGCTTTCCTAAAGCGCCTTCCTCTGTTATGATAAATGACTCCATCCCCGATGGTTGGTACGTCAGCCCTGACAAAAAATTATATATAAATAAAACACCATGTCAAATTCAGCCCCGTAGCCTTCAGATACTACAACTTTTATACGATGGGCAGGACAAAGAATACATCAGTCGTAAAGAGATAAAAGAAAAAGTATGGGGAAACGAAGCGGCAGATGTAAATAGCAGAATTGATACACACATCAAGCACATCCGTGAAGCTTTAAGAAATTCTCCTTACGACATTGCGACAGTAAGAGGCAAGGGTTTTAAACTGTTCTTAAAACCCATCGACTCCAAAGCAACCCAACCATAGCTAATCAAATATATACTTCACTATCTGATTATCCGTATTTACATCCGTTGCCCATAAACAATGGCCGGCTTCGTCTACATAGATACCCGTAACCGGACGGTCCAGCATGTATTCCTTACACAGCTTTCCATCAAAGTCAAACACCCGAAGCTGTTTTGCACCCTGCTTATATTCCTTTTCCTTCATGATATCACTAAACTTGCGTCCATCATAAATGGCATAAATATAATGCTCTGTCACTTGAACATCATAATAACACATCCGTCCGGCCGGAATGCCATATCCTTCTGAAGTGACATGAAACTCCGGTTCACCATCTTCTCCCTTATAGTTGATGTGTCGGCCGTTCTCCATATTATAAATATCAAGCACATCTCCCAATTGAGTTACTGTCACCAAAAGTTTCTTATCCGGGCTAAACGAAATAAAGCTACGCCAGCCTTGTGCCACAGCAGGTGCGCTTTCTTTCAATTGTTTCTCGTCAGTTATTGGTATACAGTCGGACTTATGCAATAAGTTCCCCGACATGTCTGCCCAACTAAAGCGGTTTTCTCCCGAATAATCGGGAATAACAAAGGAATCCGCACCCGATAAATCAAAGTCTAAAGGACGCATGAACGCCTTGTCCAACGAAATGTTTTCCTCCAGTTTCGGTTCTTGTCCCGGTGCAATGCCGCCATATCGAAACAAACGATTCTTTGAGCCATCCAACACCCATGCTGTATTATCTCCTCCCCAACGAATATTTTCAGCCGAAATCATCTCCTCAGGACCCTCACCCCGTTTACCGAAAGAGGAAATATACTTAAAGCCGGGATATGTGAAAGCATGATAATAATAATCCACATTATGAAGATCAAAGACTACGGCTTTATCTCCTTGTACCCTAATTCGGTATGCATATCGGAACAGGGCTGTATCAACAGGCATCTCTTCTCCCTTTAACTGAACATTCCGGACTTCCTTTTCTTCCTGTTTCTTTTGTCCGCCACATGAAGTTATTAACACTAGAGCGAACAACAATATAACCACATTCTTCATTTCTTTATTTTTTAATTTTATCATCCCTGTACAATATCAAAGACAACGACTTTGGTATTCTAAGCCTTTTCGTCCTTTAGATCAAGCCTTTCTGTAAGTTTGTTTATTACGTCCTACTGCAATGGGACGTATATCCTGCTGCAATGGAACGTACGTCCTACTGCAATGGGACGTACGTCCTGTTACAGTAGGACGTAGCACTCTTCCGCTCAGGAGCTCTTAACCGATAGTAAGCAACGACTTAACCCTCCCTTTCTTACAGTAAGCAGCGATGAGGGATTTATCTTCCACATCGGCTGTTGCATCCGAAAACACGAAGGTGTATCAACATGAAAACAAGCCATCATCCTGACACACCCTCGGCATTTCGGTTCATTAAAGCAATATCCTTTACTTATAAATAGCTTTTTTACCGGCTAACAATGTGTTTTTCATTAACGAAACGATGGTCATCGGCCCTACCCCTCCCGGCACGGGAGTAATATAAGAACATTTCGGAGCCACTTCGTCAAACTTCACATCTCCTGTGAGCTTAAAGCCCGACTTCTTACTTGCATCCGGCACACGCGTAGTACCCACATCGATTATCACAGCCCCCTCTTTCACCATGTCGGCTTTTACAAAGTTGGGCTGACCGAGAGCAGCAATGATGATATCCGCTTCCTGACATTCTTTAACCAAATCCTTGCTACGGCTATGGCAAACCGTTACTGTAGCATCACCCGGATAAGATTTCTGCATCATCAGGGCTGCCATCGGCTTGCCTACAATGTTGCTACGGCCCAACACTACGCACTTTTTACCTTGCGTTTCGATGTGATAGCGTTTCAGCAGTTCGAGGATTCCGTTCGGGGTAGCCGATACATAACAAGGAAGTCCGATTGACATACGTCCCACATTGATGGGATGAAAACCGTCCACGTCTTTACGATAGTCGATGGTCTCAATCACCTTTTGTTCCGATATGTGCTTTGGCAATGGAAGTTGAACGATAAAGCCGTCTACATCGGCATCTTCATTCAGTTCTCTGACTTTAGCCAACAACTCTTCTTCCGTCACATCAGCCTCATAGCGAATGAGGCTCGATTTAAAACCGCATACTTCGCAAGCCTTTACCTTGGCTGCCACGTATGTTTCACTTCCTCCGTCATGGCCGACGAGGATAGCTGCCAAGTGAGGACGCTTGCCTCCTTTGGCTACGATTTCGGCAACTTCAGCAGCTATTTCCTGCTTCACCTGTTCCGAAATGGCTTTTCCGTCAATTAATTGCATAATCTCTTTGTTAAATGATTCTTTCCAACAAATGTAGTATAAATCAGTCAGTCGACATAATAAAAAAAGGAGAAAGTTTTGCACTTCCTCCTTTCCTTATATATAAGGTATTACTTCTTCATCTTCGGCATCATCTTACCCATCTTGCTGCTTGTGACCATCTTCATCATCTTGCGCGTCTGGTCGAACTGTTTCAGCAGACGGTTTACTTCCTGAATAGTGGTACCGCTACCCTTGGCAATACGTGTACGGCGTGTTCCGTTCAGAACCTCGGGATGTGTACGTTCCTCCGGAGTCATGGAATAGATAATAGCCTCGATACTCTTGAAAGCATTGTCATCGATGTCGATATCCTTGATTGCCTTGCCCACACCCGGAATCATAGAAGCCAGGTCTTTCAGGTTACCCATCTTCTTTATCTGATGAATCTGAGCCAGGAAGTCGTTGAAGTCGAACTGGTTCTTCTGAATCTTCTTCTGAAGACGCTTGGCTTCTTCTTCATCGTATTGCTCCTGTGCACGTTCTACCAATGATACGATATCACCCATACCGAGGATACGGTCTGCCATACGTGCCGGATGGAACTGGTCGATAGCATCCAGCTTTTCACCTGTACCGACAAACTTAATCGGCTTGTTTACTACCGTACGAATAGAGAGGGCAGCACCGCCACGGGTATCACCATCCAACTTAGTGAGTACGACACCATTGAAATCAAGACGTTCATTGAACTCGCGGGCAGTATTTACGGCATCCTGACCGGTCATTGAATCAACAACAAATAACGTTTCATCGGGATTGATAGCTTTCTTAATGGCTTCAATTTCGTTCATCATCTGTTCGTCGATAGCCAAACGTCCGGCTGTATCGACAATCACCAGGTCATAACCTTTTGCCTTTGCCTCGTGAATAGCGTTCAGTGCAATCTGCACCGGGTCTTTGCTGCCCGGTTCGCTATATACGGGGACTTCGATTTGTTCTCCCAAAACAGTCAACTGATCGACAGCAGCAGGACGATAGACGTCGCAGGCCACCAACAAAGGTTTACGGTTCTTCTTCGCCTTGAGCATACGTGCCAGCTTACCGGAGAAAGTTGTCTTACCCGAACCTTGCAAACCCGACATCAAGATGATTGCAGGACGACCGTTCAATTCCAGTTCGGCTGTTTCGCCACCCATCAACGCAGTCAGCTCATCATGCACTATCTTTACCATCAACTGGCTAGGCTTGACAGCTGTCAACACATTCTGTCCCAGCGCTTTCTCTTTCACCGTATCTGTAAAACTCTTGGCTACCTTATAGTTGACGTCGGCATCAAGCAACGCTTTACGAACATCTTTCAGAGTCTCTGCGACATTGATTTCGGTGATTTTTCCTTCACCTTTCAGGATTTTAAAAGACCGTTCCAGTCTCTCACTTAAATTATCGAACATATATCTTTAATTATAAATTACGGATTATGAATTATAAGTTACTGAACTTTAATCACTAACCTTAAACAGCTTTTGAGGTGCAAAAATACAAAAAAGTTAATTACCTCATATCTTTTTATTCTGCCATTTTGCTTTTTTCAAGTAAATAACGCTGCAAATCAATAACAGAGCATAGTAAATTACTTCGGTGGAGAAACAGACAGATACGGGAGCTTTCACAATATATCCTATCCAAAAGATATAGGAAGTATAAATGACAAGAGTCACAGTCTCAAGTATCAAGGCAGCCTGTGTGTTGCCCGTGCCCGAAATACCATTAAAATAAATATTGGCAACCGATGCAATCAGCATGGCACCTCCTATGACATAAAGAGAAGGTACAGACTCTATCAGCAAAGCCTCCTCATTGGTATAAACAGAAAGCATTGCCTGCGGAAACACAACCAGAACAGCAACACATACCACCATAATAATAAAAGACATACGGGCAATACGCCCCATCAGTTGCATGACGTGACTCACCCCTCCGGCACCAATCAAGTTACTTACTAACGAATTGGCGGTGGTAGACAAGGACTGGACAGGTATCAGCATTACCACATAAATGCTTCTCACTATATTTGCAATGGCCAGTTGACGCTGTCCTAATCTCTCTACAGCCACAAAAAAAACAAACCAGGTCGCCATTGCCAAAAAATACTGTACCATCGTAAAACAAGAAATGCTCAAGATGCGTCCCAGCAAAGTGAAATCAAAACGCGGCCAATGATTCAGCCCATATTTTCGGAAGTCGATTCTTGCCCAAGTATATAGAAGGAAAAAGACCAACGAAGAGGCCTCAGCAATAACCGAAGCAATGGCAGCCCCTTTCAACCCCAAGGCAGGCAAACCGAAATGACCGAAAATCAGGGCATAATCCAACACGACATTCACCATAGCCATGACAATGGCATTCAAGGTCAGTACCTTCGTACGCGTGATACCTATATAAAGAGCACGGAACATGACATTGACAAACGCAAAAAAGAAACCGAAAATACGCCAGTTCAAAAATTCTTTGGTAGCATCGAATATGGCATCCGAAGAAATAAGCAAGCGTATCAGCGAAGGAGCAGCCGCATGAGTCAGCCCAAAAAGACCGACCGCCAATATCAACAGAAAAGCACACCCCTGCATCATAACAGGCCCTACATCTCTGAATCTGCCTTCTCCATTGCGCCGGGCTATCATAATCTGCGAACCTGTACTAAAGCCAAAGGCTATCGTAAAAACGCAAATGTAAAACAATCCACCCATGGCCGAAGCACCGAGTTCCACTTCACCCACTCTCCCCAAAAAGGCGGTATCTGTCACATTAATAATGTTTTGTGCCAATAATCCGAGGAATATCGGATAACTGACGTTCCATATTTCTTTGTTAGTATACATACTTACTTTTTGATTGCTTAAAAGAGTTACAAAGGTAGGAATATTTATTCTGTTTTACATTGTTTCGTGACTTAATAACTGTTATACCATTTATTGCAAGTTCAAATAGTTTCTTCTGAAACAGTTGAAATATTCATCTAAAAGCGCAATTAATTGCACAATTCCTTTGCTTGTGTGTTATTTTATCCTACCTTTGCGCCCGAAAATCAAAAAACAAAATAATTAATGAAGAAAATTCTACTGATTGGCGCAGCGACGCTAATGGTTTCAAATCCAACTTTTGCAGGAGGTATCCTGACTAACACAAATCAACATGCTTCTTTTCTGAGAATGATTGCCCGTGGTGCTTCAATCGATATCGACGGTGTTTATTCCAACCCGGCAGGTTTGTCTTTTCTGCCCGAAGACGGATTTTATCTTTCTTTGACCGGACAGAGTGCTTACCAAACCCGTGAGATAACTTCCACTTTCCCATTATTTCAGGCTGTCGACGGTGAAGGCACATCACGTCTTTACAAAGGTACGGCTTCTGCTCCTTTCATCCCCAGTTTCCACGGAGCTTACAAGAAAGGCGATTGGACTATCTCTGCCAGTTTTGCCATCACCGGCGGTGGCGGCAAGGCTTCTTTTGATGACGGTTTGCCCATGTTCAGTGCTGCTGCAATGGGGTTGCTTGCAACCAAAGGACTGACTCCCGATAAGTATATTATTAACAGTGCCATGGACGGACGCCAATATATTTATGGTGCGCAATTAGGATTAAGTTATAAAATCAATGACTGGCTGTCAGTATTTGCCGGAGGGCGTATGAACTATTTCAGCGGAGGTTATGAAGGTTTTCTGGATGCCAAACTGATTCCCGAGCTGGGTGGTTCTCAGCTTGCCAATATTGAGCTGGACTGCGACCAGACAGGTTGGGGACTGACTCCCATTATCGGAGCAGACGTTAAGTTCGGAAAATGGAACTTTGCTGCCAAGTATGAGTTTAAAACCAACATGAATATCGAAAACAAAACACACAAGATAGATGTAAACCCGGTAGAAGCCGAGCCGCTGCTTGCTCCTTACAAAGACGGCGTAAATACTCCCAGTGATATTCCTTCTTTATTAACAATTGCTGCCGGATATGAAATCCTGCCCACTCTGCGCGCTTCCGTAGAATATCATTTCTATGATGATAAATCGGCAGGCATGGCAGAGGGAAGACAGAAATACTTGACTAAAGGCGCGAATGAATACCTGGCCGGTATCGAATGGGATGCTACCAAACAACTGACAATCAGTGGCGGTTACCAGAACACAGACTATGGATTGTCCAACAACTTCCAGACTGATACAAGTTTCTATTGCGATTCTTATTCTCTGGGCTTTGGCGCCAAAATCAAAATGAATTCGCATTTGAACCTGAACATCGCTTATTTCTGGACAACATACGATGATTACACCAAAACTTCAGAGAACTACAATAACACAACCATAAAAGGAACAGATGTCTATGCCCGTACCAATAAAGTATTCGGCTTAAGTGTAGATTATCATTTCTAAAAAGAATCTTACTCTTTAAGGTAGGGGCAGGCTTAAAACCTGCCCCTATTCATTATACATAAGTACTCCTTATTTTGAAAAGTGATGGGTAGTAACGACACGAATCAGATAAAACTTATCCTTTCCCGCTTTCGTAACTCTCTTTGCGCCAATAAACTGAAAAGAATAGAAAACACCCTCTTTATCACATAAATAGCGCGTATCCGAATCATGTGTTATTTCCAGCTCTTCTTGGTTCCTGGCTTCTATTTTCTCATTCAAATCAATCAATCTGTCACCATTAAACCGGTCTCTAATTGCTTTGGCTTCCTGTTCCGTAGGAAAACGCCAGTTCTTTATATTATGAACAGAATAGCCTTCGGGAACAGACCGGGCAGTTGCTATTTGACTTTCCCATTCTTCCAAACTCATCAGTAACAAATCTGTTCCACTTCCATCGCTACTTTTACTGGAAGCGGCTACAATACAATCATTCCAAATGCTTCCAACCTCGGGAACTCCCGATATATCCTCATCCACATCTTCATCATTGGAGTTGTCTTCATCCGTTTCAAATTTAAACTCGACATCTATCGCATCCTCCCAACCTTTGGCTATCAGGCTTCCATCGATAGAAATATCTCCTGTATAGCTGCCACCTATATTATAAGGATGATTGGCTTGAGGAACAACTTTACTGACATATCCATACGTGTGGCTTCCTTTTGAATCGTCCAGCGTGATGGACAAAGTGGTTTGAGAGCCGGAACCGGGAAAGATATAAACAGGTCCCGCAGTCCATCTCCCATCTGTCCCTAACGCACACTCTATTTCCAGTTTCTTTTCCTCACCTCCATATTTTCCTTCAAAATTAAGAGAAGAATGCAAAGGCGATATGCCTACTTTCACCTGTTTAACCTTATCCGCTTTTGTCAGAACAACATTAAGAGAAGCCACCATGTAAGTAAGCAAAAGATTCACCGTTTTATTCTTTCCTTCCAATGAAACGTCAGCCATTCCCATCATCATTGCTTTTGAAGCACAACCACCTTCTTGCATAGTGATTACATCGCTGATTTTGGGATTATCGGACATCACATATCCTTTAGATACTCCCGAAAGAGCCACCACCTTAAAATTTCCCGAAGGTAACTGCAGATTCATTTCCACCTCTTCCGAAGTTATCTTCTGCTTTGCCGCACAGTCTCCTTTCTCATTAAAAGCATACAGATAAACCGGATATTCAATAGATGTATTTCCGCCGGAACGGGCCATTATTTTCAATGCTGTCCCATCAGAAGACGACACATCGTCTTCTTCTCCATCATCCATTACACGCTGACACGAGAAAGACAGTGTCAGAAACAATGACAAAAACAATATAAAACGAAACTGACCTTTATTTATTTTCTTCATCTCCGGTCTTTACATCAAGGTTAATATCCCCCATTTCTCCGCCGTCATTCCAGCTGCCAATCTCTCCTCCCGTTATTTGTATTTCTTTTCCATTGACCGCAATATTATACTTTTGATGAGTACCTTCCTTAAATGCATTATCTTTGGCAAAAGTAGAAATGGAAGCGGCATAAGACTTACCTGCAACCGAATATTCCAACGTCAATGAAACGGGAGTATCGGATGTTTTCTGATTCAATATGAAATAATAAGAAACACCTTCCTTTTCATCCGCCATTGAATGGTTATTCAGGGAAACACTCAACAAATCGGAATCACCTTCCTGCGTAAGAGTAACCTTTTCTGTCTCAAACGAATAAGTAGCAGAAGAAATAATATTACCACCTTCCAGCGACAAGTTAGTCAGAACCGCATCAGATAATGTACCGGCAGCTTTTATATCAAATTGCACCAAACAAGAAATATGGCGAAAAGAGTTATTGCCGGTAAAAGCAACGGTTCCATCCTCTCCATAAGCCTGAGTCACCTCTGCCACCATAAAATCATACTTCTGGATATTTTCCCAACTACCATCCTGTCCCTTCAAAGATGGCAGACATACTTTTGTTCTATCAGTAGTCGCATCATTATATGGATAAAAGGCAGAGAATGTACTTTCAGTCACCAAATCATCCCAATAAGCTTTTGGAGAAGTCCATTTCAAGGAATAAGTCCATTCCGTGACCGGATTATCATCCACGAACATACCGATTTTATCACCTTCTGCAAAAATAGCACTCCCCACTTCTCCCGAATAACGGGGAGTCGGCTCATTATGTATAACCCCTATTTGAGCTATAACAGACATTGGTAACTGTTGACCCTCCTGCCTTTCAGAGTCTTCTTCAAATTGCTCTTGACAAGACAAAAATAGAATACTGCCCAAACAACAGACAGCAACACCGTTCAAATACTTCATTGTATCTAATTTATATTTAAAGACATAAGATATGCATTATCACATATCCCTTAATAATACCAAAAACAGGTCAAGCTGATTAGTCGTTGATACAGAAGTTTTAATTAGTGCATTAATGGCTATTATTCAGTTGTACACTCATGTGAAAGTACTTTTTATCTCTTTACAGTCAAACATTTAATTAACTTTTGTTCATAAGCTTTCGTTAATAAACTATTTATGAGAATCTTAACACGGGAAAAATATTTCACCCTTTATAACAGGGCTATCAAGGACACATTATTATATTTAGAAATATGCTTTCTGCAAAAAAGAAGAAAAATATTATGTCTCTAACACTCTGCGAACAAAAAATATTAGTAACTTTGCCACACCCTTAATAAACGAGATTATAATTATACACTATAAACAAATTAAGAGATTATGCAAACAATTGACAATTTCAACTTTGCCGGTAAAAAGGCGATTGTCCGCGTGGACTTCAATGTACCTTTGGATGAAAATGGTAAAATCACTGACGATACCCGTATCCGTGGTGCTCTTCCTACACTGAAGAAAGTTTTGGCTGATGGTGGTAGTTTGATTATCATGTCACACATGGGTAAACCCAAAGGAAAAGTCAATGCTAAATTCTCATTGAGCCAGATTACAGACGCTGTTTCTGAAAAATTGGGCGTACCTGTTCAATTTGCTCCGGACTGTGCTAAAGCAAGTGATGCTGCAGCAGCTTTGAAAGCGGGAGAAGTCCTGTTATTGGAAAACTTGCGTTTCTATCCTGAAGAAGAAGGAAAACCTGTCGGAATTGATAAAGAAGATCCTGCATACGAAGATGCAAAAAAAGCGATGAAAGCTTCTCAAAAAGAGTTTGCCAAGACATTGGCTTCATACGCCGACTGTTATATAAATGACGCATTCGGTACTGCACACCGCAAACATGCTTCTACTGCCGTTATCGCTGATTACTTCGATGCTGACCACAAGATGTTAGGCTATCTGATGGAGAAAGAAGTAAAGGCCGTTGATAATATTCTGAAAGACATCAAACGTCCTTTCACTGCTATCATGGGTGGTTCTAAAGTTTCTACCAAAATCGGTATTATTGAAAACTTGATGGACAAAGTTGACAACCTGATTCTTTGTGGTGGTATGACTTACACTTTCGCCAAAGCACAGGGTGGAAAAATCGGTAACTCTATCGTTGAAGACGATAAACTGGAATTGGCACTTGACATCATTGCCAAAGCAAAAGCCAAAGGTGTAAATCTGGTATTGGGTACTGACTGTGTAGCAGCCGATGCATTCTCTAACGATGCTAATACTCAGATTGTTCCTTCCAACAACATTCCTGACGGATGGGAAGGTCTTGACGCAGGTCCTGAAACTCAAAAATCATTTGCTGCCGCCATCGAAAATGCCAAGACTATCCTTTGGAACGGTCCTGCAGGTGTATTTGAATTTGACAACTTTACTGCCGGTTCACGTGCTATCGCTGAAGCCATTGCAAAAGCAACTAAAAACGGAGCATTCTCATTAATCGGTGGTGGTGACTCTGTAGCTTGTATCAACAAGTTCGGTATGGCTGACCAAGTATCTTACATCTCTACAGGTGGTGGTGCTTTGCTGGAAGCAATCGAAGGAAAAGTTCTTCCGGGAGTTGCAGCTATCAAAGGTGAATAATCAGTATATATCCCCTGATACAAAATAAAGAAAAGGAGTTGTGTCAAACCGCGGATAATGCTGTCGTTTAGTTCGTAGGGGCGAGGTTCGCCCGCCCGAAAACAGTTTGCTTTGTGTATTCGGGCAGACCCTGCCCCTACAGCTGACGATGGGATAGCCCGGTTGAGTTTTGACATAGCTCCTTTTTGAGTTTTCATTCCTACACTCCCATATCTCTTCTTTCCAAGACAAGCACAGGTACAAAGTTTGAGTGGTAGCAAAAGAATTTTCAAGGAATAAGTATAATCAAAGCCACACGTAACACAAAGGTTCAACGACATTTCCTTCTCTTTCATTCGCGTTTTTCTCAGTTTTTATATAATTTTGCAGGCTATTAAAACAAACTCGATAAATTATGAGAAGATATTCACTACTATTCACAATTTTGCTGCTATCGTCAACAACAAGTTTTGCACAACTAAAAGATTTTAGTTATAAATTCTATGGCCAAATCCGCACCGACTTATTTTACAACAGCCGGGCAAACGAAGAAACGGTAGACGGGCTTTTCTATATGTATCCCAAGGACAAAGTATATGATGCCGACGGCAAAGACTTGAACGCGACAGCCAATGGTAGTTTCTATGCTTTATATACCCGGATGGGATTGGACGTGCAAGGTCCTAAATTAGGCAATGCAAAAACTTCCGCCAAAGTAGAACTGGACTTTCGTGGTTCGGGCACTACATTTTCGGTGGTTCGCCTGCGCCATGCTTATCTGAATTTGGACTGGGGCACATCTGCTCTATTACTGGGACAAACATGGCATCCCCTGTATGGTGATGTTGCTCCCCAAATATTAAATCTGAATATGGGAGCTCCTTTTCAGCCTTTCAGCCGTGCACCGCAAATCCGCTACCGCTACAAAACCGGAGATATACAAATAACAGGTGCAGCCCTTTGGCAGTCACAATACCTGTCTCAAGGTCCTGAAGGCAAAAGTCAGAAGTACATCAAAAACAGTTGTGTACCCGAAATATATGCCGGTATTGACTATAAACACAAAGGTTTATTGATAGGAGCAGGTATCGAAATGGTATCTTTGACTCCCCGTACACAAGCCACTGTGGAAGACAAGATATACAAAGTGAGCGAACGTATCACCAGTCTGTCATACGAAGTGCACATGAAATACAATTCTGAAAAATGGTTGGTTGCCGCCAAAAGCGTATTAGGTTCCAATCTTACACAAACCTCTATGTTGGGAGGTTATGGTATAAAATCAATTGACCCACGTACAGGCGAACAGGAATATTCACCTAACCGCAACAGTAGTTCATGGATTAATATCGTATATGGCAAGACATGGAAACCGGCTATTTTCTTCGGTTATATGAAAAATCTCGGAACAAGTGATGCCGTGACCAATATGTATGGAACGGGAACAAACGTAGACCAACTGCTCAGCGGAACAGCCGAACTGACTTACAATGTTCCTCATTGGAAATTAGGAGTAGAATACAATCTGACTTCTGCATGGTATGGTTCTCTGAACCACTCCAATGGAAAAGTGGTTGATACTCATTCTGTATCTAACAACCGTTTGGTGGCAACTGCATTATTCATGTTTTAAGAGAGCATGAGTACAGCTTCGTGCTATCTTTCCCCATATTAATGGCGGTCAAAAGAAAGCTGATAAATTGCTTTCACAAAAAATGCCCATGAATAAAAGGTTTCAAGTCCTGTTATGCGTGAAAGGAGATTGTGTCTGTCTCCTCAGTGGATATTACCCCATTGCACCACGTTACTTCTGCTACCACCCAAGGCATTGACCACCGAAAATTTGCAGGATTATGATTGCAACGATTTTTTGCCGATAAAAAGAAGCGTCAAGGCGGAAAGCAATATTGTTTTTCCGCCTCTTTTATTTATTCCATGGAGATATTTCACAGGATTTATAGAAACTCATTTGGATATTAACTCTCACTACGTTACCTTTGCATGCAGAAACAAATAATCACAACCTATGAAAAAACTCATTATTCTAGGCGCTTTTTTATTTTCAATAAACAGCCTAAATGCTCAGACTTCAACAAACTACGAAGAAGCAAGTAATCCAATTTCAACCAACCCGTCTTTATGGGTTAAGGTAAGTGCTCCGCAAGTCAGTTGGGGCAGCACAGACATCAGATACAAAAAAGAAGAACCTGCTCCGATTGCCCGACTAAAAAAAGACATTAACCTCACTGCGTGGAAAGGTGAAAGAGTTTCGGCACAGCTTGTTGTATGGACTCCCGAAGCACTCGACAACTTATCTTTTATAGTCAGTGACTTAACCTCCGGCAAAGAAACAATTTCAAAAGATAATGTCCGTACCGGTTTTGTACGTTATGTCATGACCGACGAATTGAATAAAGACGGAAAAGGCGGATGTGGCTACCGTAAAAGTTCGGATTATGACTCTACACTTGTAGCAGACCCTATCGACCATATCGCCTCCACTTTGACAGTACCCGCCAATGCAACACAAGGCGGCTGGATCAGTGTCCGTGTACCCCAACAGGTAAAAGCCGGAAAATATACCGGTACCGTTACTGTAAAAGATGGGGATAAAGTTTTATCGGAACTGAAATTAGCAGTAAATGTAAAGAACCGTACTTTACCGGCTTCCACAGAGTGGGCTTTCCACCTTGATTTATGGCAAAATCCGTATGCCGAAGCACGTTACTATAATGTAGAGCCATTCAGCAAAGAACATTTTGACCGTATGCGTCCCGATATGCAAAACTATGTAGACGCAGGCGGAAAAGTCATCACTGCCTCTATCATGCACAAGCCTTGGAACGGACAGACTTATGATCCTTTTGAAAGTATGGTGACTTGGTTAAAGAAAGCGGACGGAACCTGGTATTTCGATTATACCGTATTCGACAAATGGGTGGAATATATGATGTCATTGGGAGTGAAGAAACAAATCAATTGCTATTCAATGGTGCCTTGGAGACTTTCTTTCCAATATTTCGACCAGGCAAGCAATTCATTCAAATACCTGGATGCCAAACCGGGCGAAGCTGCTTATGATGAATTCTGGGGCAACATGCTGACCTCTTTCGCCAAACATCTGAAAGAAAAAGGATGGTTTGATATTTGTGCTATTGCAATGGACGAACGTCCGATGGAAGTAATGCAGAAGACGTTGAAAGTGATTCGTAAAGCTGATCCGGATTTTAAAGTATCGTTGGCTGGAAACTATCATGAGGAGATTGAGCCCGATCTATATGATTACTGTATTGTCATCGGACAGAACTTCCCGGAAGAAGTGCGTCTGCGTCGTGTTGCCGAGAACAAGCGTACTAATTATTATACTTGCTGTACGGAAGCCCATCCCAACACGTTTACTTTCTCTGATCCTGCGGAAGCAGCCTGGATGAGTTATTATTCATCTAAGAAACATCTGGATGGTTATCTGCGTTGGGCATATAACAGCTGGCCATTGGAACCGCTGCTCGATTCCCGTTTCCGTAGTTGGGCAGGCGGAGATACTTACCTTGTATATCCGGGAGCTCGTAGCTGTATTCGTTTCGAGCGTTTGATTGAAGGAATACAGGCGCATGAGAAGATCAATATCCTTCGTCAGGAATTTGAGAAAAAAGGAAATAAGGCCGGATTAAAGAAGATAGAAAAAATGCTTGCTCCGTTCAATTTGGGTAGTATGCCGGAAATCCCGGCCGCAATAACCGTGAACCGGGCTAATCAGATACTGAACTCTTTTTGAGAAACAATCATGTATATATGAAGAAAATATTATTTGTCTGTTTAGGAAATATCTGCCGTAGCTCTACGGCTGAAGGCGTAATGCTTCATTTAATAGAAGAAGCGGGACTGGAAAAAGAATTTGTGATAGATTCTGCCGGAATCCTGTCTTATCATCAGGGGGAATTGCCGGATAGCCGGATGCGTGCTCATGCAGCCCGTCGCGGTTATCAATTGGTGCATCGTTCTCGCCCCGTCCGTACGGAAGATTTTTATAATTTTGATCTGATTATCGGTATGGACGACCGGAACATAGATGACTTGAAAGACAAAGCTCCTTCTCCCGAAGAATGGAAGAAGATTCATCGCATGACGGAGTATTGCACCCGTATTCCTGCAGATCATGTACCCGACCCCTATTATGGAGGGGCCGAGGGGTTTGAATATGTACTTGATGTTCTTGAAGATGCTTGCGCAGGTTTGCTTACTTCTTTAACTCAGGATAACTGATCCGGGTGTGATAAGCAATCTTTAGTTTTTCTTTGAACACAGCTTTCACTGTTGCTATATCCTTGAAAGTGATAGGACATTCTTTAAAGTAACCTTCAGTGACCTGGGAATCGATAATCTTATCGACCAGGTTGCTGATTGTTTCTTCTGTATATTCCGGAAGACTGCGTGAGGCAGCTTCTACGGCATCCGCCATCATCAGGATAGCCTGTTCTTTGGTGAACGGATTCGGGCCGGGATAGGTGAACAGTTCTTCATTCGGCTCTTCGTCCGGATGCTCGTTCTTCCAGGAAATATAGAAATATTTTGTTTTTCCCCGTCCATGATGCGTGCTGATAAAGTCCTTGATGGCTTTAGGCAGATTGTGTTTATCGGCTAACTTCAATCCATCCGTCACATGACTGATGACGACCTGCGCACTTTGTTCGTAATTCAGGTTCTTATGCGGGTTAACTCCTCCTGACTGATTTTCTGTGAAAAAAGCAGGGTTTTCCATCTTACCAATATCATGATACAAAGCTCCTGTACGTACTAACTGGCTTTTGGCTCCAATGCGGATGGCTGCTTCTGCAGCAAGATTGGCCACTTGCATGGAATGTTGGAATGTTCCCGGAACCGTCTCGGACATTTGCCGCAAAAGGTCATTATTGATATTCGAAAGTTCTACCAACGTTACATTGGAAGTAAATCCGAAAGTTTTTTCCAATAAAAAGAGTAAAGGATAGGTGAATAATAACAGAATTCCATTGATGATGAAGTAAGTGTACATTCGTATGTTCAACTTCGAAAAGTCGGTGGAAAGACCGTTCTCTGTCATCAACTCGAAGGCGAAATAAATGGCTGCATAAGTCAGTATAACCAATAAAGCCGTTCGGAAAAGTTGGGACCTTTGCGATAGCTCTCTTAGACTGAATATCGCCACTAATCCTGCAGCCAACTGTGTCAGAATGAATTCATGCGGAAAGCGTAAGGATATGGAGCATATCAATATAGTGATGACATGCGTCAGGAAAGCAGTCCTCGAATCAAGAAAAACACGGATGATAATGGGTAGCATCGCGTACGGGATGATATACACATTAAATAGATTATGTGTTACCATGAAAGCGGTTATGACACTGTAAAATACAATCAACGTGAATAGCAATGACAGACTGCCTTTCCGTTGATAGTAGTCTTTTCGGAACAGGTCGAGATAAAGCATAAAACAAAGCATCAGCATTCCTACAAACAGAATCTGTCCGCCGAGAATCAGACGGTTCTGTCCCATGGACTCATTCCGTTTGATGGATTCTTTGTGTAATGACTCCAGGATATTATAGGTATGTGGGCTGATGATTTCCCCCCGGTCAATAATCTTTTGCCCGCTGACTACTAATCCGTTTGCCCAGGAATAGTTGTTCAGGATTTCTTCTTTGGCAGCTTGGGTACGTTCCTCGTCAAAGGTCAGGTTGGGAGTGATGTATTCGTTCAGTGAACATTGCCTTAAAATTTCCCGGTTGAAATGAGTAGAGTCTGCTGTCAGCAAGTGCTCATAGGCTTTTTGTACCGTGTAAAGATTCTCGGTAGCCTGTGGATTAGCCAGTTTATCATCAATCACCATGACAGATGAAGTGCTGTCTTTGTGAAGCTGCTGTATATTCTCTGTCGAAACGATACCTGCCTGATAGATTTCTTTTAAAGTGCGCTCGATGTACCGTAAATAATCGATGGAAGGGAGAATACCTTTCAGATTCGTATGGTAATTCTCTTTCAGCTTGGCGATTGCGTCTTTCTCTATATTTTTATCCAGTTGGTAATAAGGTTGGAAGAAAGCCATCAGGCTATCTTGTTCCCTTTTTACCACTGCATCCTCTTTATAAATAGGAAAGTCGAAAGTCGCGATCAACTGTCCGTATTTCCAGGGCTTGTTGATGTCGAACTGGTAATTGAATTTTCCGTCACGTGGCAGGAAATAAACAATCAGCGCCACAGTACCCACAAATAGCAGTGATTTATATAGTAAATCTCTCCATGAAAATTTTTTTTTCTTCTTCAAATGTTCCATATCCACTGAAATTTTTGCGAAAAGTACAAAAAAAAACAATAGTGTGGAAAAAAAGGTTTAATTTTGCCACGATTTACCTATACTAACCCAAATTATGGCAGAAAGAAAAGTAAGAGTTCGTTTTGCTCCAAGTCCTACGGGAGCATTGCACATCGGTGGTGTGCGTACAGCTTTGTATAATTATCTATTTGCACGTCAACACGGCGGAGACTTGATATTTCGTATTGAAGACACTGACTCTAACCGGTTTGTTCCGGGAGCGGAAGAGTATATACTCGAATCTTTTAAGTGGCTGGGTATCCGCTTTGACGAGGGAGTGAGTTTCGGTGGTGAGTGTGGTCCGTACCGTCAGTCGGAGCGCCGCGAAATCTACAAGAAATATGTGCAGATTTTGCTGGAAAATGGAAAAGCTTACATCGCTTTTGATACTCCGGAGGAACTGGACGCTAAGCGTGCTGAAATTGCTAACTTCCAATATGATGCATCTACCCGTGGTATGATGCGCAATTCATTAACTATGCCGAAAGAAGAAGTGGATGCACTGATTGCTGAAGGCAAACAATATGTTGTTCGTTTCAAAATCGAACCGAATGAAGATATACATGTAAATGACCTGATTCGTGGCGAAGTAGTAATCAACTCATCTATTCTGGATGACAAAGTGCTTTATAAATCGGCTGACGAACTACCTACTTACCATTTGGCAAATATCGTGGATGACCATTTGATGGAAGTTTCCCACGTGATTCGTGGTGAAGAATGGTTGCCTTCCGCTCCTTTGCATGTGTTGTTGTACCGTGCTTTCGGTTGGGAAGATACAATGCCGGAATTTGCTCACCTGCCTTTGTTGTTGAAACCGGAAGGCAATGGAAAATTAAGCAAGCGTGACGGTGACCGTCTCGGATTCCCTGTATTCCCATTGGAATGGCACGATCCGAAATCCGGAGAAATCTCTTCAGGTTATCGCGAATCCGGTTATTTACCCGAAGCTGTGATTAATTTCCTGGCTTTATTGGGATGGAATCCGGGCAATGATCAGGAAGTGATGTCGATGGACGAATTGATTAAATTGTTTGACCTGCACCGTTGCAGCAAGTCGGGAGCTAAGTTCGACTATAAAAAAGGAATATGGTTCAATCATCAATATATACAGCAGAAACCTAACGAAGAAATTGCGGAACTGTTCTTGCCTTTCTTGAAAGAACAAGGCGTAGAGGCTCCTTTCGAAAAGGTAGTGACTGTGGTTGGTATGATGAAAGACCGGGTAAGTTTCATTAAAGAACTGTGGGATGTTTGTAGCTTCTTCTTTGTGGCTCCTACCGAATATGATGAAAAGACTGTGAAGAAACGCT
>OGPQ01001017.1_pt1 | contig 21395 bp, 18 predicted proteins | sample 1552971 | NCBI WGS metagenome assembly OGPQ01 (sample SAMEA2580232, study PRJEB22360) | human gut metagenome | biome: human gut; feature: human-associated habitat; material: faeces | place: Denmark | collected 2008/2010 | reverse complement strand
TAACCGATATATTTCCGGATCAGTTTTTCAGCAGCCGTTTTACTTTGAGAATAAACCGAATGCTCTCTACCGGCGATAACAGGTGTATCCTCGTCGATCAAATCTTCCGGTTGCCGGGCATCACCAAGGGCTGCGATCGAACTGACATAACAAAGCCTCACCTGATATTCCAGACACAGAGCCGCCACGTTTTCAGTCCCTTGCAGGTTGGTATTCATCAGATGCATCCGATCCGTCCCCGAAAAAGACACCACAGCAGCACAGTGATAAACATAGTCAGCCCGCCGGACATATTCGGCCAGCCCCTCCTTTTGCACCACATCCCCTTCGACCCAATTGATCGTGTTCCAATATTTTTCACCGTCAGGATACTGTAAAAATACAGCCCGGGAATCTTCCAGCCGGCTCTGTTTTCTACGCAATGCCGAAACCGAATGGCCTGAAACAGCCAAAAAATACAATAAATGGCTACCCAATAATCCGGTTGCACCTGTCACAAAAACCATACGTTTACTTATTTGAATAATCGAGTCGACGACTCAACAACTATACCGACCAATGAAAACAAACCGACTTTTCCAAATGTTCGTTCAGACTATAATAAACGGGACAAGTCTGTGCCACCCGCTCCAAAACAATCCGGTCTTTGGCAGAATAAGCTTTCGCAGGCATAAAAATATCGATTCCGATTCTTACAATACGCCGGGGCTCTGTCCCCATAGTCTTCGTTATCTCCATCTCTGTACCTTCCAGATCGATGTTATGCTGACCGGCATAAATCCCCATGGTAGTCAATATACAAGAACCTAAAGCAGCAGCACACAAATCGGTGGGTGAAAAAGCTTCCCCTTTACCACAATTATCGACCGGAGCGTCGGTCATCATCTTCGTACCGCTCGCCACATGTTCACACTCCACACGGAGTTGTCCCAAATATTTTGCTTTCATTGTCGCCATAACACATTCTTTTTATATTATTACTGAAATTAGTCTAATCCAATCCTTATCTTTTTAACGAATCCTTCATTAAATCGTTATTCTTTCTATTCAAACACCTGAATCGCTTCCTTTACATGTTCAATCTTTAAATCAGGCCCGATCACCAAAATCAAATCGAAGCGCACCTCAGCCCGAATCCCTTTCGCTTTAATATAGGCATCCGTCGCTATACGGATATTTCTTCTCTTGCGGTAATCCAACAGTTCCTCGGGATGTTCTTCCGGCAAATCACGGGTTTTCACCTCTACAACCACCAACAGATCCCCTTTCAGGCAAATAACATCCAATTCCCGGTGTTTTAACCTCCAGTTGCGTTCTAAAACAACATATCCCTCCCGCACCAAATATTCAACCGCCTTCTCCTCTCCCTTCCGCCCCAAATCATTATGAGCTGCCATGATTTATTTTACTTTTTCCAAATATAAACAAAAAAACAATACCGTCTTCTCTTTCATTTACAAAAGAGTACAAATTCAAATTTAGCCAAACGCTTTTTGATTTGTGAACAAAAATGACTACCTTTGTAAGGTTTTTGGGAAAAAGTAGTTATGGCGAAGAAAAAGATTCTTTTTATATCTCAAGAGATCATGCCTTATTTACCTGAATCGGAAATGGCCCATATCGGCCGTTACTTACCTCAGGGGATTCAGGAAAAAGGCAAAGAAATCAGGACATTCATGCCGCGTTATGGATGTATTAACGAAAGACGTAACCAGCTTCACGAAGTGATTCGCCTGTCGGGAATGAATTTGATCATCAATGACACAGACCACCCGTTGATTATCAAGGTAGCCTCTATCCAATCTGCCCGGATGCAGGTATATTTTATCGACAATGAAGACTATTTTCAACGGAAACATGTGATTACCGATGAAAAAGGGTCTTTCTTCCCGGACAATGACGAACGGGCGATCTTTTTTACCAGAGGAGTATTCGAAACGGTAAAAAAATTAAGATGGGCTCCGGACCTGATCTATTGCCAGGGCTGGTTCACCGCTTTAGTGCCTCTGTATCTGAAAAAGGAATACAACGAAGATCCGATATTCGCTCATTCTAAAGTAGTATATTCTACCTATAATGACCAGTTCGGTGGCACCTTAGACCAGGATTTTCAAAAGAAAGTATTGAGTGAAAATATTACTTCGGAAGACGTACGTATCCTGAGCGAACCGACCCATACGAACGTCAATAAACTGGCTTTCGATTATTCGGATGGGATTATTTTCAATAGCTCTAATGTCGACCCGGAACTAAAGGTTTATGCGACACAAAGCGGCAAACCGGTGACAGAATACACCACTCCGGAAGAATACATCGAAAATTACGCCACCTTCTTCGATCAGATTCTGGAAAGTCCGGCAAAAAAATAATTTTATCAGTTATAAAAATAGGGAAACGATCGTTTCCCCATTTTTACCTTCTTTTTATTTCTTCATCAACGCTTGTTGCCATTTCCAGGCATTGGCCAGGGTTTCTTCGATAGGAACTTCGGCTTTCCATCCCAATTCCTGATTAGCCAGGGTAGTATCTGCCCATACTTTCTCGATATCTCCGGCCCGTCGTCCTACGATTTTGTAGTTTACTTTTTCGCCGGTAGCTTTTTCAAAAGCTTTGATCAAACCCAATACCGAAAGCCCGTTTCCTGTTCCGATATTGAAATATTCGTAATTGGCTTTATTTTTTCCGTCGAGTAAACGCCGGATAGCCACAACGTGAGCTTTCGCCAAATCGACCACATCGATATAATCCCGGATCGGAGAACCGTCGGGCGTATTGTAATCATCCCCGAAGACACTCAATTGCGGACGGATACCTGCCACCGTCTGGGTCAGGAAAGGAATCAGGTTATTCGGTACACCGTTAGGCAATTCCCCGATCAGAGCAGAAGGATGAGCACCGATCGGATTGAAATAACGCAGTGCCAATAAGTTCATGCCAGACTCTACTTTCGCAAAGTCCCGCATAATATCTTCACACATCGCTTTTGTATTTCCATAAGGAGATTCGGCTTGTTTACGGGGTGTTTGTTCGGTAACCGGCAAAACATCGGCTTGTCCATACACCGTACAGGAAGAGGAGAAGACGAGATTCTTTACTCCGAACTCACGCATTCCGGCAATGACGTTCATTAATGAATTCAGGTTATTCCGGTAATATTCCAAAGGTTTCTGCACCGATTCGCCCACAGCCTTCAAAGCGGCAAAATGGATAACCGCTTTTATATCCTGATGCCGGCGAAAGAAATCGCGCACCTGTTCTCCTTCTGTCAGATCGATCTGTTCAAACTCAGGCCGGATGCCTGTAATCTTTTCAATTCCGTCTAATACGCCGATATTGGAATTACACAAATTATCCACAATAACGACATCATATCCATTCTGTTGCAACTCCACCACGGTATGCGAACCGATATAGCCGGTCCCCCCTGTTACAAAAATCTTCATAAGGCTAAAAATTTATTGTTTTATTCTGTATTTCATGCAAAGTAAGTAATAAAATATTAAAATCGGTCGCTTCAACAGGGTGAAATTAATTTTTTCGGGTTATTGGCGGATATCCGTTTTTTTCTTACTTTTGTACTATGCATAAATTTATTGAATACATATCCGATTTGCTATTTTTACACGATTGCGTAATCATTCCGGACTTCGGGGGATTTATCTGCAACTATAAAAGTGCTTATATCGACGACGAGAGTGGTTTGATTTGCCCACCCTCTAAGGATATTTTATTCAACCGTAACCTGACCCACAATGACGGATTGTTGGTCAGTTGGATTGCCGGCAAAGAAAATATCAGCTATGAGAAGGCCACTTCCCAGCTGATGCTTTTCTGCGAAGACCTGAAAATTCGGCTAAACCAACGACAACGGATCGCTTTCGGAGACATCGGTGTATTTTTTACAGACCGCCGTTTTAATATCATTTTCGAACCCGGAAAACATAATTTTTTTGCAGAAACCTTAGGAATGGAGCCACTTCCAGTGGCGAAGGTCGGTTTATCCGATAAAATAAAACCCGCCGTATCGGGTACCAGCAGGTCAACCCAAACCCCGGATATTCCCAAATATATCAATTTAGAATCTTCCGGTAATATTCTGCACCGTCTTTTGAAATATGCTCTAGGAGCGACAGCTATCGCAGGTATCGTCATCATTACCCAACTGGATTTCTTCCACACGGTTTCCGATCCGAACCGGGATGTGAATAGTTCCGGCGTACAACCGGTCATTCCTGCTATTCAGTCATCTGCATCCGGAAAAATCACTTGTAACAAAGTAATTTCCCCTTCGCAAGACTACGTCGACTACGATCCGGTCAACGATTTGAAGTGGTAATTTTTATCAAAGCCTCTACGACAGAAAAAAGGATATATAGGGGGATGATAAAAATGAGAATCCCCTTTCCCCAAATACCTGCCGATATAATCAAACATATAAAATAGCAATAACGAATCTTATTCTCCCGCCAGCCGAATCCCGAAATCTTCAACGAAAACATCGGTAATTCACTGATCAAAAGAATAGACAGGATAAGGGCACTGCTTGCCAATACCCCCGGCTTTCCGAACAAGGTCATATAGAGTTCCGGAGTATAATAACTTCCGAAAACCAGGCATACCCAAAACAATGCATTAGCAGGCGTAGGCATACCGATAAACGAAGTGGCCTGACGTACATCGAGATTAAATTTAGCCAAGCGGTAAGCCGAGAAAGGAGCGATCACGACCGGCATGACAGCTGTAATCTGCTGTCCCAGCGTCCAGGTGGCAAAATGCAGGAAATCACCTCCCGGTAATTCTCTAACGATCAGAAAATACGCCAGAATAGCAGGAGCAACCCCGAAACTGACCATATCGGCCAGCGAATCGAGTTCTTTCCCTATCTCCGACTTGACATGCAACAGACGGGCGGTCATCCCGTCGAAAAAATCGAAAACCATCCCCACCAGGATCAGGATAGCAGCAGCGGTCAACAGTCCGTACATAGCCAGAAAGATAGCCAGCGTACCGGAAATAACATTCATACAAGTGATCAGGTTGGGGATTTGTTTTCTCATAACTAATATATTAATAATTTCAATCGATATTTCCGTAAAAACGTAAAGTCAACTCAGGATTGGCAGGTGCATTACTAATCACACTGATTAAACAAGTCACCTTCCCGGCATCGGCTCCTGATTTCGTATTCCCCTTCAAAGCAGCCGCTTCTCCCGGTTTCAGTTCCTTCCGGGTCATTTCGACAGTTACCCGCTCATCGTTGGAATATATACGATGAATCGTCAAAGGAGTTTGGCCGGTATTTTTTATCTGATAAGTACAGGAAACCGCTTGAGCGGCAGGAGTATGCCCGAAGTTATGATATCGTTTGTCCGCTTCAATCCGAGGGGCTGTCGCCGGATCGATATTTTTAAAGTCTTCTTCGATGAAGACCGAAACCGGCAAGGTGTATTTTTTCCCCTCGACCACCATCGTCACCTGCTCTTTATTCAATCCATATTCACCGTTCATCGCCGTATTATAGGCCGCCTTGATCGTCGCTTTCCCTTTATCGGGAATAGGCTGAGGCTCGATAGCCATTTTAATATAAGCCGGTAAGTCCGTAAAAGAAACGGCAACTGATTTACCGGCATTGTTGAAAACTCCCACAGACATACTTTTCACCTCTCCTTTGTGCACTTTCATCAAAGAGATATGCTCCAAAGGCAAACGTAAACCGGAAGCCAGCTCATAAGGATAATCATCGAGCACTGTCCGGGCTTTCCCCTCGACTGTACCTTTAATCTTCAGTTCCACTACGGTCGGTTTAGCATTCGAATATACCGTTATTGTCTTATCGAAAAATCCCGGCCGGTCTTTCGGATCGAAAGTAGCCTTCACAAACCCTTTCTGTCCGGGTAAAACCGGTTGTCTACTCCACTGCGGAGAAGTACAGCCACACGAAGATTCTACATTTTTGATCAATATCGGAGCAGTCCCGGCATTCACAAACTCAAAATCATAAGAAACAGCTCCATTCACTTCCTTAATCGTCCCGAAATCATGTGCCCGGTTACTGAAGTTGATCACTGCTTGCGAAAAAGTTGCCAAAGAGGCAAACAGAAAAACAATCGATAAAAGCACTTTCATATCACAAAAATTAGCATAAAACAACATACACTCACTCAAAAATATACATACATCAAATTCTCTTTTCTTTTATGAATTCGGAATACGAAAATAATTCTTTTTACCGAGGATTTCGATGATTCAAGAATAAATTTTAACTTCGTTAGCTCAAAACCACCTGAAAATATAGTTTGAATTGTAAATAAAGCTTTATGATAAATATACCCCCTGAGCTGCTCACGAATGCCCGAATGCATTATACCTATTTGCACGAACATCCGGAACTAAGCTTTGCAGAAGAACAGACCGCAGCCTATATCCGCCGTACTCTTGACTGCCTGCAAATTCAGTATACCAACGCAGGCCCGACAGGGATCATCGGTTTTCTGCCCGGTAGAGACACTTCCCGGACAATTGCCTTACGGGCAGACTTCGACGCCCTGCCGATCTCCGAAAAGGAAGATCATCCTCTTATTTCCCGTAACCCGGGCATTATGCATGCCTGTGGGCACGATCTGCACACGGCCGTCTTATTGGGAACGGCAGAAATACTGGCCACCCGGTCACTGCCCTTTAACCTGATGTTCATCTTCCAACACGGAGAAGAGGTTTTGCCCGGCGGAGCCCGGGATATCATCGGAAATGTTTTTTTCCAAACCCATCTTCCGGAGTGGATCATCGCTTTACATGCAGAACCGGACCTTCCGGTCGGCCAGCTCGGCATCTGTCCGGGTCAATATATGGCCTCGGGAGACGAGATATCCATCACCCTGCACGGCCCGGGAGGACATGCCGCCTTACCCGACCAATCGGCAGACCTGATCCTGATCGCTTCCCATATCGTCGTGGCTCTGCAGCAGATTACCAGCCGGAACGCCTCTCCCTTCATTCCTACCGTCCTGACTTTCGGTCATTTCAGATGCCACAGCATGATGAACATTATCCCCAAAGAAGTCCGGTTAGAAGGGACTTTCCGCACTTTCGACGAAACCTGGCGCCAGGAGGCTAAAACCCGTATCCGCCGGATAGCCACAGCGATTGCCGAAAGTATGGGAGCCCGCCCGGCGATAGAAATAATCGATGGCTATCCCTGCCTCTATAACCAACCGGAAAAAGCAGAGCAAGCGATCGGCATATTAAAAACAGAATTCGGAGAAAAGCAGGTAATCCGGTTGGGCCGGCGCATGACCACAGAAGATTTCGCCCGTTACAGTCAGCTCCTCCCTGCAACATTCATCCGCTTGGGCGTAAGTTCGACTACCCAACCGGCGGGGAAACTGCATACACCCGAATTCTTCCCGGACTTAACTGCACTGGAAACCGGCATCCGTACTTTATGTTCGCTCATTCTTAATAACGATTAACTATGCCCAAATTTCTGATCATCCGTTTTAGCTCGATAGGCGATATCATTCAATGTATGGGAATCATCGACGGTATCCGGGAACATTTTCCCGATGCAGAAATCCATTGGATCGCCCGAAAAGATATGTCTTCTTTCCTGGCCATGGACAAGCGCATCGGTAAAATATGGGCTTTCGATAAAGCACTCGGCCTTAAAGGCCTGTTAAAAATCGCCCGGCAACTCCGGGAGGAGCATTACGATTATATTTATGACGCCCATAGTAATATCCGGTCTAATATCTTAAGACTAAAATTATTACCCTGGTGGAGCAAAGGTCCGCATTTCACCCTGCGTAGCAAAGAACGCTGGAAAAGGTTTTTACTTTTCAATTGGGGTATCAATCGGTTTCCCTGGCCTTTCCGGGGTGTCGTTTCTTACCGGAAACCACTTTTAAAATGGGGGATCGACCGTTTCCCGGATACTTACGACGACTGGTATTTCCCGGAAAATTTCCCGGAAAAGCTGAATTCCCGTATACAGGCCCATACGATTACCCTTGTCCCTTCTGCCAACTGGATAAAGAAAAGATGGCCGGTCGAACATTGGAAAAAGCTGATCACCTTACTATCGGAATACCACTTTCTGATCCTGGCGGGTCCGGGCGATACCTTCTGCGAAGAAATCAGGACCGAAGCTCCTGAACGGGTAGAAAACCTGGCAGGTAAAACAACCTTATTGGAATCCTGCTACCTCATTCACCGTTCCCATATCGTCGTCAGTGCCGACACCGGTTTCATGCATGCCGCCGATCTCTTCCGAATCCCGACTCTGGCCCTTATCGGCCCGACCGCTTTCGGTTTTCCCACCGGTCCGACCGCCGAGATATTCGAGACCGCCTTGTCGTGCCGGCCATGTACGAAAGATGGAAGCGGGAAATGTAAAAAAAGTGTTTACCAGCAATGTATGGTAGATATCCGCCCGGAAACCATCGCAACCCGTATCCGGCAACTCCTGCCTATAAAGTGACAGGAGAGGCCGTCCGCATTTTTATCCGCATCCGGGTCTTGCGTTTTTTCAGGGTTTCCAAAGTCAGCCCCATAATCCGGGCCATGGTTTTATTATCCAACTGCATTTCACACATCAGTAATAACAACACATCCTGAGTAGAAAATCCGGCGTATTTATCCAATAAATCCCGGACATATTCTTTTTTATTGTGACTAAAAATCTCGATCAGTTCCCTAAAATACAATTCTTTCTGCTTCTTGACCAGATTCATATACTTGTCATAAAACTCAGGAATTTTCAGATTTATTTTATACTCCAGCATCAGATAACCGACATCCATCGCCGTATTGATATTAGCCAACTGTACCATATCCCGGAGCGGAATCACTACCCTGCCTTTATCCTGAACTTCCTTTTGCCGTTTCCGTTTTTTCTCCATCCAATACCACACTCCGGCCATACTCCCTTCCCCCACGACAAATCCAATCAAAATCCACACCCAAATCATAGACGATACCAATTTGAAATTATGCTCTTACAATATCCAATATAATGAAAAATTCCGTACCGACCCCTACTTCGCTCACAAAACCGATCTCCCCGCCCATACTTTCGATAATCCGTTTACAGATAGCCAACCCCAATCCCATGCCACTGGATTTAGTGGTAAAATTCGGCTGAAAGATTTTCTCCCGAAGATTTTCCGGTATACCTTGCCCATTATCGCGGATACGGATTTCCACTTTCCCCTCTTTTTTACGGACCGTGATCCTGATAACTCCCTGCCGGCCTTCGGGGATACTCTGTTCTGCGTTTTTCAACAGATTGATCAACACCCGCCTCATCTGTTCCCTGTCGGCCAATATCCGGATCCCTTCCTCCACATCACATTCCAATTCTTCTGTATTATTTTTGAAAAGTAACGAGCAGTTGCGTACCAACTCATCTACTTCGAAAGTCTCATTATGTGCCTCGGACATCTTGGCAAAATCAGAGAAAGCAGAAGCAATGGCAGCCATATTATCGATTTGCTCGATCAACATGCCGGAAACGGCTCTGAAACGTTCCTTAAATTTCTCCGTATCTTCCATCTGCAAAGAACGCAGCATAAACTGGATATTCAACTTCATCGGAGTCAGCGGATTTTTAATTTCATGAGCAATCTGCCGCGCCATTTCACGCCAGGCACTCTCTCTTTCCGATTTTGCCAGCTGCACAATACTTTCATCCAGCTTATCCACCATATTGTTGTATTCTTCCACCAAGCGGCCGACTTCATCGGCATGGTTATAAACAATTTTCTCATTTTTCCCTCCGACATGCATTTTCTTCAATTTATCGTTCAGCATCTGCAAAGGCCGGGTAACACGTTCCGCCACCAAACCGGATAAAATAAAAGCCAGGACCATCATCACAATAGCGATATTCACCGTGATGACTACCATAATAATAATATCCAGATTCAGTTCGTCATTTTGAGCGAAATAAGGGATATTCAGTATATAAGATTTTCCATTGTCCAATACCAGCGGCATATAAGCCGACATATAAGTCAGTTCGCCCACTTTCCCGTTTGCGATATAACTGGTCACCCCGAGCTTTTCGATCTGTTTCAAGGCTTCAGGATCGACCAAAGTACCCTCGAATCCATATTCAAAAATTTCCGGGCGCGAAGTAGCTATCAATTTCCCTTGTCTGGAATAAATATTGATATCGATCAGCAGTAATTCGGACATATCGGATAGCCGGCCCGTAACTTCGGGACATTTACGGGCATCCACACAAGGCAAACGCTCTAATTCTTTATTGACATATTTCAGCAATTCGATCGCTTTAGCATTATGCCGCCCTTTAAAACTCACGGTATTCATATAAATACTCAAGGCTGTCAGGATAACAAAAAGGATAAAAATCAAAGATATAATACTGTTTTTTATCCGGGCCCTCAATGTACCTTGCCTGAAATTGATATTCCGGTTGACATTAAAAAACAAACCATAGGAAGAAATCAATATACAAACGAAGAAAGCATACAACACATTCATGTAATAAAGAGCGAAAGTATTCTCATGCAAACTGATGACCAGGGTACTGTTGTTGTCCACAGGGATCAGCATATGCGAATATTTGTCTTTATTGAACAGGTCGAAATTACGGGCATCTTTACCGAATGCCGATAATTTTTTATAATACACAAAATTTCCCGAAGAAGACACCAACTCCCCGTAGCTATATTTAGCATAGGAGTAAAAATAACCGTCCTCTTTCCCATCGGCAGATTTACGGGACAGGATTTGCGGATACCCTATGCCTTCGTCGTCCTTGACTGCATCGAAACGAAGATAAAGATTTACTTCCCCGAAACGATATCGCCCGATATAAGTGACATATCCATCGAAAACACCGATGGAATAGAAACCGGAGTCGTCGATCCGGTGCCCGTTTTTACGTATAATCCATTCGAAATACTCCCGGCATCCCCATTGTTCGCGGGTATCGGTCAGCCAAAGACTGTCACCGGCACGGCAAAAAGTGATTTCGCAAGAATAATTATATCCTCTCAAATCTAATAGCTCTCCACTCAACAAAGCTTCCGCTTCCTGTTCCTCACCAACCTCGATCCATCCTTTCAGTTCCTCCGAACCGCGTATGACCCGATCGATCTCCACCAACCGCTTTTCGAAATTATAATCCCTTTCTTCTATCAGCTCGGTGGCATAGTTCATACGCTGGCGTTGCTCTTTATAGCTTTCATATTTTTTAGTCACCATCACCACGTAGATGGATAATAAAAATATGACAAGGATATAAATACTTCTTTGTATATCCCGCTTCAATAAATACCTGTTAACAGCCAGTAAAACCGTAACGATCCAGATAAAAAAACAATCCCAGAAGTTCGTATATAAACTGAACATATAACTGACCAGACTCAACAGAACACACATGTAAGTGACGACTTTAATCACCGTTATGAACGACATCATGTGCCAGAAAACAGAAACAGCACCATAGATAGTGATCACGATCACCAATCCTCCCATAATAATCGCGACAAACGAAAGAATAGAAGAGAGCCCCACAGGTACCAACTGCGCGATATTCAAATGAATATCCATATTTTCCACCACCAGATCGATGGAAAAATTGAAGAAATCGACATATAGAAAAATCAGAAAAATAATCCCACCAGTGAAAAGGTAACGATAATGCAACAGTTTCTCATCCTGGTAATTAATCCGGATATTCGACAAAGTGATATAACAAACCTGAAAAATACAGAAGGTAGTCAATAATAAATCACCGATAGAAGTAATAAATATTTTTTTAGAAAAAGTCTCATCGAAAATCGGCAGACGATAAATAGTAGGAGGCAGACGAAAGGCTTGCATAAAATAGCGCAAACCGGCCAGAAATAATATAAATCCGGCAAAATAAAGGAGTTGTCTTTTCCAGCAATCCGTATGTTTCAATACCAGATCATACACATAAAACAAACTCAGGAAAAACAGCAGATAGAAAGAAAGCAACAGATAATTGGAAGCCCGTTCTTTGTAATGATCGCCATAAACGATAAAAAACAAGCCCATACCGTCCTTATCGGTGATCAAATGTCCCTGTTCAACGGTGACTGTAGAGATTTCTACCTGCCCGATATTCTCTTCACTAATATTCAGAAACTTTCCGAAATTGTTTTTGATGTATTTACCGGTATAGGGATAGTCGTCTTTGATCCGCAATAAGGCATAATAATCGATATCTTTATATCTTTTCCTCCGGATTTCGTAATAGGTATTTCCGATCTTCGTAAAATTTCTCCCACTGGTCAGCAATTCGGATAAATGCCGATCTCCGATAATTTCGTTCGTCCAAAAGAAAACCCTGCCCTCCCGAATCCCGACAAAGATAAGATCCTCCTCCCATTCCTCGGAGTCGATATCTACGCTGTCTCTAAAAGTCGCCAATAAATGATCCGCTTTGCGTTCCTGTTCATGCAAACGGCTTTCGAAGCGTTCCACCCAGGTATTCTCATCCTGCCGATAGAAAAGATATTCCGTCAGCGCTGTCGCCATCAGCAACAACACAGCACCAAACAAAACGATAAACGCCTTCCGCTTCATATGCTCATTTATTCTACTTCCCGGTTTTATTCATGATGATAAGGCTCTCCCTTCATAATGGTCATCGCCCGATAAATCTGCTCGGCAAAAATCATCCGGACCATCTGATGCGAGAAAGTCATTTTCGATAAAGACAACAGCTCATCAGCCTTTCGGTAGACCGCTTCCGAAAAACCATAAGGTCCTCCGATCACAAAAACCAACCGCTTTATCCCATTCAGCATCTTTTGTGCCAAAAAAGCAGAAAATTCGCCGGAACCGTACTGTTTTCCCCGTTCATCCAGCAAAATCACATAATCGGTCGGCAAGAATTGTTCCAATAGCAACAAACCTTCTTTCTCCTTTTGCAATGTCTCACTCATATGTTTGGTATTCTTGACATCCGGCAAGACTTTCATCTCATACCCCACATATTTCCTCAACCGTTTTTCGTATTCTTCAATTCCCGCCCGAATATAATCCGCATCTGTTTTCCCAATAACCAGCAAACAAATTTTCATAGTTCTCTAAATCTACCCGATAAAACATTCCAACCCACCGACCAGGCCATTTCCATCCAACGAAAATAACATTTTTTTCCTACATCTTTTGTATAAAACAGAAATTTATCCCTATATTTGCACCCGTCAAAAGATTCGCGGTTTTTTGGTGCATGAAAAATGCAGGTCCCATAGCTCAGTTGGTTAGAGCACCTGACTCATAATCAGGGAGTCCTTGGTTCAAGCCCAAGTGGGACCACATTAAAAATCAAGCAGTTACAAGAAATTGTAACTGCTTTTCTTTTTTCTTACACATGCAATTTGCATGCAAACTGAAGGATTCAATAAATTAGCCATACTCCAAAGAAGTCTGGGGATGAGGCTATATCTCCCTAATAATTCAGAAATCCAATCCATATTTTCTCGCTATATCAAATATCTTCTCCGTCTTATAGTAATATAATCACGCCCATATTTCATACATTTGAAATATTCATTATTGCTTTCCTCTCTCTTATAATCCGGATAAAATTGTCCGATTGCATGAAACAATTTTTTTCCTCCTCTTCAAACATCCCTGCCAATATACAACCTATCGCAAACCAATCTCCATAATTTACTGTGATATCAATACGTTCTGCACAAATTGTTTCTACTAATTGCTTAATCCTGTCTTTATTACTGATTGTTAAGCAACGGGAAAGGCGGAACCGTCTTTTTATTTCCGCCCTCACTCCAAATATCAAAAATTATGAGTACCGTTGCTTTAACACCAGAGAAAAACAAGGGGGCCGCAACGACTGACGAAAAGTCAGAAGCGATTGGCAAGGCTGTTTAAAATAACCGGGAAACATGCTTTGGCGAGCAAAAAAAATTATTCAAATTACAGGGATGTGCTGGATTTTATGCAAGATGATACGGGAATGATGGAAACGCTGTTGGGGACGCTGGAATGTTCGTGGACGGACTGGCGGAAATTCAAAGGGCTTGTCATTATTATATCATTCATGGCGGGTGCAGCCAGGAGGAGAAAGAACGGGTTGGCTGGGCTATCGGAAAATGGACGGTAATGGCGGCAAAAATCGGATCGTTTTGGCCATTTGATTTCGGAAAAGCTGTACTATTATGAGCAGATAAGCAGCGAGCTGGAGGAAATTATGATGATAAAGGCTAAAAACGCAGTGGCTTAGTTATTCACCCCCTAAAAACAGAAAGTTATGGCAAAGATTGATATAAGGGAAAACAGGGCAGAAATGCCGGAAAGGAGAAATGTATTGAGGAAGGTGATCAGCCCGGCAGTGGCCGAGGGGGCCGTGGAGATCAGGACGGAGACACCGGAGGTACATGACCTAAAGGTCAAAGTTTACTTGAGGAAGGAAGAAAGGAAGTTCCTTTTTTACAGTTGAAAGGGAAATGGATGAGGGAAGCCGGGATTGTGGAGGATTCGTATGTGAGCGTGACGGTGATGGAAGGGGTGCTGCTGATCCGGAGGGTACGGAGCAAGGTGGGATGATAAACGGATGATGTTGGAACGAACAGGTATGAATGTTATCAAACGGAAGGCTGTCCGAAAGAGCGGCCTTCGTTGTGTGAACCTTTTATGAACCCTTTGTTTTTAGTGTACAATTGTACCTTTTCCTGTGGTTCCTTTTTTCTCCAGCCATTTTTCCAATTGCCATAAAGTACGGGGCGCCGGTGTTTATCCCCAGAGGCAGACAAATTAAAACTTATACGCCGACAGGACTCAACGGAGCTACCTTCCAAACGAAATACGGTGTGGCCGGACTGACCAGGCCATCATACAAAAAAGGATTCATAGCCGAAGGACTCAATGAAGCAGGGCTTTCTGCGGGCCTTTTCTATTTCCCCCGGAACGGAACCTACTCCGCCTACGACCTGACAGAAAACAACCGCACTGTCAACAATCTGCAACTGGTAAGCTGTGCTTGCACTATTTTCTTCTGTCGACGAAGTTAAAACAGCCCTTCCTTCCATCCGGATTATCGGTCTGGACAAGCCCGGTTCCACTTCCACCGTCCACTGGCACATAAGCGACTCCAGCGACAGACAGGCAGTACTGGAAATTGTAGACGGCATCCCCCATTTTTACGATAACCCCGTAGGAATATTGACCAATTCCCCCGGATTCGGATGGCAGCTCACCAACCGAAACAATTACATAAACCTTTTTTCGGGAGGAGTAGCCCCCACGCCCTAGGCAACCTCACGCTGACTGCTTTTGGGGCAGGATCGGGATTTTTAGGTCTGCCCGGAGACGTCACTCCGCCTTCCCGTTTTGTCCGGATCGTTTTTTACAAAGCAACAGCCTACAGGCTTTGAAACTGTCCTCCAATGCTTCCACATCCTCAATAATTCCGATATTCCCATCGGCATAGAACATCCCGTTGGTAAATCCCCCGACATTCCAAGTGCCACTCAGTGGACCTCGGCCATTGACCTCACAAACCGCAAAATATATTACAAAACAACCTACAACTCAACCATCCGCTGCATCGACCTGAAAAATATCGATTTCAACACAGTCCGATACCAATCGTTTCCCCTGGATAAAACCCGGCAATAGCCCATTGAATACCTGCAATAGAATAGCCTCAAGCCTCCCGCCAATCCCCGGTCACACCCACCCGGCTTATAATCCCGGTACGTGTACCTGGGATATTGCCTGGTGTTATACAGAAAAATCATGCAGTTTGACGCAAGAAAGCAAGGCAACCCAATAGCCTTGACAAACATCACCGACGAAAGGAAAAAATTGGATCTTTGCCAAAATCGAAACCGACAGTTTGCAGTGGCAGGATATTATGGTAAACGACAACGGTGAATGGCAGGTTAATTTTGACTTATATACCCGGCGCATAAGTTAAGAAGAGAATACCTGCCATAATGTTATACCCCTTCCCCGGACGTGTTCCTGCAAATTTATTCTATCGGAATATAAATCTCCGTTTTCAGCTTTTCCGGAGCCGTGCAGCGGGGATCGCTCACATATTTTTCAAAACAGTAGTTACCACGGGTCTCGAAACCTCCTTCTGCCAGTAACTCCCCGTAAATTTTATCATAGGCCGCCCCTATTTTACAGTACTCACCAATATACGTAAACGCGACGAAACGTCCGCCGCCGATGGTTTTTACGCCGATATCCCCGTTGGGTCCGGCAGGTTTGCAAATGCGGATACATACATCGCATTTCAGGTTTTCTTCGGCCGTGATTTCGGGATTATCGTGGTATAAAGCCAAATGTTCAATACCTGCCGAGAAAAGTCCCTGCCGCTTGATCTCCTCCCACATCCGCATATACATCGCACTGTAATCCACCTTTTTATAATCTCCCGTGGCACTGATGTATAGAACCGTCTTAGGTTCCTGTTCCACGACTTTGGCACGGCTGAGCTTCACTTCAGCCTTCGGTTCCCGTGTTGTCATCATCTGATAATTTTTGGTTAAACGATACATTTTAGGAGAGATACCGAAAAGTTTACAGAAAGATTTGGTCAGCGATGACGGGGTGTCGTACCCCACCCGGTAGGCAATATCCGCGACGGGAAGATCAGTATAACGCAACAGCTTCGCCGTTTCCACCCTTGTGCGTATAATGAACGCTCCGATCGGTTCTTTCAGATAAGCGCGCATAATGCGGTGAAAATGAAACGGCGAGAATGCCGACAAGACGGCAAGACGACGCATATCAATCTCCTTGTCGAGGTGCTCCCGGATATACATACACACCCGGTCCACCCGCAACCTGTAATCTTCTTCTGTTGTCAATTTCTTTTTCATCTCTGCGGACAAAATTATACCAAACCGAGCACAATCACTTTTCCAAAATTGCTAATCTCCGGATAGCCCGCAGTGATGTGTATTTCGGGCAATCCGGAGGGAACCCTATCACAAACGGACGCTTACCCGGTACTCTCCCCCCTGCGATTCCCTGTATTCCTCCGGCACAGGAATACCGGAATGTCCGCACAGCAAGCACACATCGTGGACGTCATTTTTGTCCCGCTTATATCCGCAATGAAAAAGTACCTGTTATACCCGGGGCATACCCTGTTCTACTCCGGCGCTAACTCCGTCACGTCCGCTAAACAAATAAAAGCGGTTCCCGTCTCTGTCAACACTTGCACGATTCCCTCTTCTATTTTTCTCATGGCACCAACTTAGTGCTTCCTCCCCCCTTTAAGTTAATTCCATTCCGCATGCCAAAAAGGAAATAGCCCGCAAGACACGTCCTCGGGGGCTAATAGCCTTTTACCCCCATCGAAGTACCCCCGATCATAATCAATGCCTGCGGAATCAACAGCCAGAAACTCGACAAAGGCAATAGAATATACCCTACGACCGACACCAACAACAAGCTATACCCCAGGAACAAGGGCACAGGCTTCTGCTCCTTACGGATATAATACTGCAATGTACCCCCAAAAAAGGAGCAGTATCCCGCCCATAAAAAACCCAAAAGCGTATGCCCTTTCCGCATCATTTCCGATGGAAGCGGTAAATCCGTCCATGATGATGTCCCCCCCGTCGCCATCAGAATACCTTATCATTAATTGCAGACTCATACCTTTGTTGAATATTAAAAAGTTTTTTCCAACTTTCCACTAAATCATCATCTTTGGGACCATTGGGTTTATATCACTAACTCCTAATCCCCTTTTTTAATATCATTTGTTAGTGCCGGTTCGTTTAAAAGTTAAATGTAACCTATATTCAGGATAATAAACACATCGATGTTTAACCAGAGTACAAGCATGCCCAATCGGTACAAGATTATCAAAATTAACCACAAGATAGGGATATTGTTCTTTACACAACCAATGACCTATTTCTCGTCTGGATTGCCCCTGCAAATCATAAAAACTTTCCAAAGCACAAAACGGACATACTTCAATACTTTTATTTTCAGCAATAAATTTATCAATAAAATCTTCCAACCCGGTCGAAAAATGATCATTAAATTTTGGGGAACGCAATGCATTTTCCCATAAATAAACAAACAGATTCTTCAAAGGCTGCTGGAAGGCTGCCGGGAACTTCTTCAAGCAGACAGCTTTCAGACCGGAATTGTTCTCGCATAAATCAGCCACCCTGTTGGTATCCCGAATGGCAGCCATCACCTCTTGCTGCTGTTTCCCGGTCAGTTTTTTATAAGCCTGAAACAAAACTGTATTCGCCATCATCAGATTGACAGCCTTCACGACAGTCTCTCCATCTTCCGGGTCCAAACAGACAGCACGTAAATAATGATCTACGGCATTCATACTCCAGCCTATCCGGTTGTAACAATCTCCGATCCGTTTTAATAAAGTGACATTTGTCGTGTCTGTCTGATATAAACGATCATAGATTCCGATCGCCCGAGCAATTTTACCTATTTACTGATACAAACAAGCCAGCTGATAATTGACAAAAAATCCAGAGAATCTTCTCCGGCCAATTGTTCATAGATATCGACCGCTTTCATCGTCCGCCCCGCCAAGGCTGCTACCCGCGCCAAAGCAAGCCGGGTATCCCAATCAGAAGAATCCCGCTCCAACCACTCCGAATAACAGCGGAAAGTTACCTTATAACGCAACATCCCTTTATTGGCTTTGCCTTCATAAAAAAAGCAAATCGGAAGATTCACCTTCTATCCGGTATAAAGAATCGACACCTCTTAAAACCTCATCGTAATGATTCCGGTCCAACTCTCTTTCTAAAATTTGCCGACCGATGTCCTGAGCATAATTTTCTATACTACAAAACAGGATTCATATTATGAAATATATCTTTATTTCAATAGTTTTGATATTCCATCACAAATAAAGAAAGATTTCAACGATAAAACAAATGTTTCAACTAAAAACTTAGTTGCAAAAATATTTCCCTTAACGGACTAACAACAAAGCTCCTTTTTTAACATATTTCGGAGGATTCACCTTCTCTCTTCCTTTGGCAGTAATCACATAAAAATAAGTTCCCGGGCTTGCATATTTACCCCCGATACGTCCGTCCCAGCCTTCCGAAGGATCGTTCCATTCGTAGATTTTACGTCCCCAACGGTTCAGAATCACCCCTTGGAAAGATTCCAGGGACAAGGCTTTCACCTTAAAAATATCATTCTTACCGTCTCCATTGGGTGTAAAGACATTCGGGACATCCAGCAAAGATTCGACGACATTTACATATTGTATATCCGAAGTATCCCGGCAAAAATTTCCTTTTCCATGGATGGCTACGAGCATTACCTTATACCGTCCGGAATGCTCGTAAGTATAAACAAAATCTTCCGGCGTCCGGATCTGATTTCCAATCAGGCTATCCTCGGGCGATAAGACCATTCCGACCAAATCGGTCGTATCTTTATACAAATACCATTCATAAGAAAAAGCATTTTTAGAACCGGAAGCATCGAATTCTACTTCTAAAGGCGCCTGTCCCATTTCATCGCCGACTTCCCCGACCACATCCACCGTATTTCCCAGAGTCAGTTCAGGGACAGCCTCCGGGATCATCGATTCGTAAGTCACTTCGTTACTTTCCCATACGAATCCGAAACGATCCTTGATCCTAATGCGGCAAGACACATCTTCGGCACAGCCGGCGACAGCCTGACTTAGATCTTCATACCGATAGTCATTCATAGAAGACAATTGCCGTTCTTTGCCATCCCAATCGACCCAGTAATCCACATTCTCTCCACCGGGAAAACCGGCAAAATCGGGAATATAAAGATAATCGATATGAATCGTAATATATTCACAATCCAGTACATCGGTCAAGGTAATTTTAAAATCCATAAAATCATAAAACACATAAAACCGTTCCTGAACCGTATTCACCCCGTCCTTTCGGGCAGTAAAAGTATAGAGTCCGTTTCCCAGCAAAGGGACGGTCAAGCGGGTAGAATCCTCATACGGAGCAACGGCCTGCGGAGAACCCTCGTAAGTCCAGCCGAATTCCCAACGATCTCCTCCCGGCACAAAACTCACCTGCCCTTCCGGAGCCGCTCCGGCCTGGGTCTGACGGATAACATACAGCGGTCCGTCCGGATAATGGGAAGAATAGTTCACTTCCACCCCCTCTATCTGAATCCGCTGGGAAAATCCAAGTCCGGTCAGGAACACGAAAAACAACAACAATACATACCGCATATGATCAACATTTATGTCTCAACCATAACATACAGAAGAGTTTTACAATACTTACATCTCCACACACTTTGACGATTATCCTTGCAATATTACTAAAAATCCCCGGTATTTTGTGAGGCTGGAGATTAATTTTTAATTTTGCTACGGGAAATAATCAATCATTATCGTCGATCAAAAATTTATTCAGGGTGAATTTTATCAATGAATTAAACAGCAGTCAGCAGGAGGCGGTCATCAACACAGAAGGTCCTTCATTGGTCATTGCAGGTGCCGGTTCAGGCAAAACACGTGTATTGACCTACCGGATAGCCCAATTGCTCAGTCAGGGAGTGCCGGCCTATAAAATTCTGGCCCTGACCTTTACCAATAAAGCTGCCCGTGAAATGCAAAAACGAATCGCAGAGTTAGTGGGCCAGGAAATCGCTGCCAACCTGTGGATGGGAACTTTCCACTCGATTTTTTCAAAAATCCTGCGATTCGAAGCCGAGAAATTAGGCTATACATCAAGCTATACCATCTACGATACCCAGGATTCTAAAAATATGATCAAGGCCATCGTCAAAGACATGAAACTGGACGATAAGATTTACAAACCGAGCACGATCCTCGGACGGATTTCGATGGCGAAAAACAACCTGATCGTCGCTCAGAGTTATGCCCAATCTTCCCGCATTTTATCCGAAGATACAGCCGGCAAACGCCCGTTATTGGGAGAAATCTACAAACAATACCAGCAGCGTTGCAAACAATCGGATACCATGGATTTCGACGATCTTTTGTTGCAAACCAATATCCTGTTCCGTGATTTCCCGGACATTCTGGCCAAATATCAACAGAAATTCAATTATATCCTGGTCGACGAATATCAGGATACCAATTACGCCCAATACCTGATCGTAAAAAAACTTTCGGACCGGCATCATAACATCTGTGTAGTCGGGGATGATGCACAAAGTATTTATTCTTTCCGGGGAGCCCGGATCGAGAACATCCTTAATTTTAAAAACGATTATCCGGAATACAAGCTATACAAACTGGAGCAAAATTACCGGTCGACGACCACGATCGTAGATGCAGCGAATTGTGTGATCAGTAAGAACAAAGAACAAATTCCCAAAAAGACCTTTTCTCAAAACGAAGAAGGTGAAAAGATCAAGGTATTGCGGGCCTTATCCGATAAGGA